>JAABUX010000178.1_pt1 | contig 112237 bp, 91 predicted proteins | sample 5561851 | NCBI WGS metagenome assembly JAABUX01 (sample SAMN10711883, study PRJNA513361) | rock metagenome | isolation source: Antarctica rocks | place: Antarctica: Victoria Land, Richard Nunatak red sandstone | collected 2016-01-03
GCGGTGGCCATGCCCCAGAGGAAGTCGTCGGGGAAGCGGTTGGGTGCGTTGCCGGGTGATGGGGCCTGGGTGGGGAGGAGGGCTCCGGCGGCGGCGGCGAGGGAGTCGGTGAGGAACTGGCGACGGTCCATGGGCTTTGTCCTTTGGCGGGGTGGTAGCGGCAGCAGGCTATAGGGGCCAGGTGCGGCCGGGTGGTCTTTGGTGGTCGATCCTTGGGGTCTATGGTGAGCCGGACGAGATACTGAGATTCTTCCGCCTTCGGCTCAGAATGACAGGGGTTGAGAGCTGAGGTGATGGGGAGGCTAGGTGGTGGGGGTGGGTTTCTTTGGGCGTTTGTAGAAGGGGGTGGGGACTACTTTGGCGCGGACGAGCTGGCCTCGGATTTCTACGGCTAGATCGGTGTCGGGGGTGGTGTAGGTGGTGGGGACGTAGGCGAGGGCAATGTTTTTCTTGAGGAAGGGGGCGGGGGAGCCGGAGGTGACTTCGCCGATGCGCTGGCCGTCGAGGGTGAGGATGGGGTAGCCGTCGCGGGCGATGCCGCGGTCGATCATTTCGAGGCCGATCAGTTTGCGGTTGGGGCCTCCGTGGGACTGGATCTCTTCGAGGGCCTGCTTGCCGACGAAGCTGGGCTTGTCGAGCTTGGCGTAGCGGCCGAGGTTGGCTTCGAGGACGTTGATGGTGTCGGAGATCTCGTGGCCGTAGAGGGCCATGGCGGCTTCGAGGCGGAGAGTGTTGCGGGCGCCGAGGCCGCAGGGGAGGATGCCGAACTCCTGGCCGGCGTCGAGGATTTCTTTCCAGACGCGTTGGCTGGTGGGTTCGTCTGAGGGGATGTAGATCTCGAAGCCGTCTTCGCCGGTGTAGCCGGTGCGGGCGATGAGGACGTTGTGGAGGCCGCAGACTTGTCCCCAGGTGAACCAGTAGTTCTTGATTTGGGAGAGGTCGACGGGGGTGAGCTTCTGGAGGGTTTCGGCGGCCCGGGGGCCCTGGATGGCGAGCTGGGTGTAGAAGTCGGAGAAGTCGTTGATGTGGGCGGAGGGCATCTTGCCGATGGTCTGGCGGACCCACTGGATGTCCTTTTCGCGGGTGCCGGCGTTGATGACGATGAGGAAGTCATTTTCGCCGAGCTTGTGGACGATGACGTCGTCGACAAAGGTGCCCTCCGGGGTGAGCATGGCGGAGTACTGGGCCTGGCCGATGGCGAGTTTGGAGGCGTCGTTCATGCAGAGCTGGTTGACGGCGGCGAGGGAGCCGGGGCCGCGGAGCTGGATGTCGCCCATGTGGGAGACGTCGAAGAGGCCGACGGCCTTGCGGACGGCGAGGTGTTCGGCGATGAGGCCGGAGTATTCGACGGGCATGTCCCAGCCGCCGAAGTCGACCATTTTGGCTTTATGGGCGCGGTGGGTGGCGTTGAGGGCAGTCTTGCGGTGGGTGGAAGGGGCGGGCGAGGTGGTGGGCTGGGTTGCGGTGGGCTGGGCCATGCGGATTTCCTTTAGGGCGATGTGGGCTTTGGTGATGGTACCGGGAGCTTGGAGCGGTGCTAGTGGGAGGGGATAGCGCGGAATTGCTCTACGTTGCGTTTGAGCTCCTGGTAGGAGCTGTCGGTGGGTTCGCCGTGGAACTGTGCGCGGATGGCTCCGGAGCTGTCGACGAGGAGGACGTAGGCGTCGTCGGGCTCCTTGTAGTGGGCGAGGGTGCGCCAGCGGGCCTCGTCGGAGGTGAGCGGGGCGAAGTGCGGCTGGGAGCGGACGGAGACCTCGGATTTGATGGTATGGAGGACGGCGCCGCGGAGGAGCCTGGGGACGGACGCGAGCATGGGCATCTCGAAGTAGAGGACGTCGGGGGAGTAGAAGTAGTCCGTCGGGAGGCGGCGTCCCCAGAGGGTGGCCTGGGCGCGGGCACCTTTGCTGAAGCCGAGGATAAGGATGGCGACCTTGCCGGTGAGCATGGAGGGGAGGTCGACGCGGTCGCCGGAGAAGCTGAGGACGTGAACTTCGGGGATGCTGGCGGGGGCGGGGGTTGCTGCCGCGACCTGGAGGGTTTGAGTGAGGAGGATGAGGCCCACCGCTAAGGACGCGAAGGGACGCAGGGGTGCTGGAGGCCGGGATGCGGGTTGAAGGGAAGAGCGAGAGAGGGTCAAGGGCGGCGACCCCGGCGGTTGGCGCGCAGGAAGCTGCTGGCGCAGAAGTAGCCGAAGACGGCGGCGACGGCAAGGGCGAGCAGAAGGTGGGTGTGGGCTTCGGCGTTGGCGGGGGAGCGGTGGAGGGCGTCGCGGAGCTTCCAGGCGGCAATGCCGGCGGAGAGGGCGAAGAGGCCGAAGAAGACGCCGGTGAGCTCGAGCCAGAGGACGCCGGAGAGTTTGACGACCGGACCCCAGACGGCCTGGCCGAACTGGCGGCTGCCGCGGGCGATGCCTCGGCCGGTGTCGCGGACGGTGCTGGCGGTGGGCGCGGCGGTGCGGGGGGGATGTTGGGCGGTGGGGGGCGGGGATGAGGAGGGCCGCTGGGGCGCGGCCTCCGAGCTGCGGACCGAGGAACGGGAGGCGGGCGTGGGATTGGGGGCTGCCGCTGCGTCCGCTGCGGTAACGAGGGTTCTGGCCGCGGTTTGGGCGGCGAGGCGAGCTCCGATGCCGAGGGCTCGGCCGAAACGCACGGAATCCATAGGGAAAGTGTAGCGGGTTGGGGGGTGGGTGCAAAAGTGTTGCGGGGCGGGAACGTCTTGGATGTGTGCCGCATCCAACTTGCTTCGAGCCGGTGAGGCTGACGGAGGAGATGCGGGATGAAGAGCTTTTTGTTTCTTGTAGGCGGTGTGTGTGCGGCGGCTGCAGGGTTTCTGATGTGGGGCTCGAAACGTAGACAGCCGGTGGAAGAGTTGGCACACAAGCTGGAGGAGGCCTGGGCCGACCACCATACCGTGGTATAGGCCTGAGTCTTTCGAGGTACGCGTAAGGATTGCGGCTGCCGGTTGCCCGGCGTATTCTTGATAGAGCTTGCAACGCGCAATGCCGTTCCCGGCGACGTCGTTTGATGGCGGATTGGCTTGGAATACCCGATGCGTGTCGATATGGTCTCGTGATACATAGGACAGCCGGAGGTGGCATTGAACCAGCAGGTCAAGAAGCTCATCCAGAAGTTAGGCGAGGCGATCCACGAGTCGGTGGCGGAGTCTGAGGACATTGCCGGCGTGGTGAAGAATATCCGCGAGCAGGGATTTGACGTCCTGCTGATGCTGGAGGCGACGATCGGTTTGAACGAGGTAGAGGCGGACGAGGTTGAGCCCGCGGAGGAGCTGGAAGAGCAGGCGGATGGTCCGTTTACCACAAACGACCTGAGTTTTTTGAAGTCGCTGCGGATCAGCGTGAACGAAGAGGCCGCCAGGGAGTGAGGGGGCGTCGGCCGCGTAGGGTTTTAGCTGGCGCCGAAGTTGTATGTGTGGGCAGCAGAGGAGTTTATGGCTAAGAGCGCGTGTCTCCGGACGCGCGTTTCTTTTTGCCGTGGGAGCTGATTCCTGCATCCGAAGCTCGTGTCTCATTACCGATCTCCAGTTGGTGAGGTATGGTGTTACGCAGTGATTTGAGGTAGCTGGACATGCGAAATACGCTTGGCGTGCTTCTTGCCGGTGGTGCCGGTGAGCGACTCTTTCCCCTGACACGTGATCGTGCGAAGCCGGCGGTTCCGTTTGCCGGGCAGTATCGCATTATCGACATCACGCTTTCGAACTGCATCAACTCCGATCTGCGGCATGTGTACATCCTGACGCAGTACAAGGCGCTGAGCCTGAACCGGCATATCCGCGAGGGTTGGGGGCCGGTGGTGGCGAGCGAGCTGGGGGAGTTTATCGAGATTCTGCCGCCGATGCAGCGGGTGAGCAAGAGTTGGTACTCGGGGACGGCGGACGCGGTGTACCAGAATATCTACTCGATCGGGGCGGAGGAGCCGAAGTATGTGTTGATCCTATCCGGCGACCACATCTACAAAATGAACTATGCGTTGATGATGTCGCAGCATTGCGATTCGGGAGCGGATGTGACGCTGGCGACGCTGCCGATCAGTCCCGATGAGGTGTCGGCGTTTGGCGTGGTGGATGTGGCGAAGGACGGCGAGGTGATGGGCTTTCTGGAGAAGCCGAAGGAGACGACGCTGCGGTCGCCGCACCAACCGGACATGGTGGATGCGTCGATGGGTATCTACCTGTTCAACACGGACGTTCTGCTGCCGGAGCTGATCAAGGATGCGGAGGATACGAACTCGAAGCATGACTTTGGGCACAACATCCTGCCGAACCTGCTGGGGCGGTACAAGGTGCATGCGTACAACTTCGTGGATGAGAACCGGAAGGGTGCGCTTTACTGGCGCGATGTGGGGACGCTCGAGGCCTACTACGAGGCGAATATGGATGTGGCGACGGTGTCGCCGACGTTCAACCTGTATGACAAGAGCTGGCCGATGCGGACGCGGCCGTACCAGTATCCGCCGGCGAAGTTTGTGTTTGGGGAGCCGGGGCGAACGGGCATGGCGATCAATTCGATTATTGCTTCTGGGTCGATTGTTTCGGGAGCGGTGGTGCGGTCGAGTGTGCTGTCGCAGGATGTTCGTGTGAATTCCTATGCGGACGTGGACTCGAGTGTGATCTTTTCGCACGTAAATATTGGGCGGCACTGCCGTATCCGGCACGCGATTATTGATCGCGACGTGCATATTCCGGATGGGACGGTGATCGGGTATGACCCGAACGAGGATAAGAAGAATTACTTTGTGTCTTCGAGCGGTCTGACCGTGGTAACGCGGGATTACTCGGTGTATGAGAATCCGGTGTCGCCGGAGTTTATGCAGAATACGTTTTAGGGGTAGAAAGGCCGAACAAAGAGAGAAGCAGAGAGGCAAGAAAGAAAAGTCAAGGCAAAACAAGGGAGAAGCAGAAAGGAAGGGCAAAAAAGAAAGCTAAGCAGAAAAAGCTAAACAGGAAGCAAAACAGTAAGCAGCAGCCTTATGTCACATACTGTAAAACCCGCGTTGTTCACTTTGATAAACTTCCGGCCATCTGTCCAGGGAAGTACGGTCCTGTCGTGCTTTGCCTTTCTGCTTTGCTCTTCTGCTTTGTAGCTTTGGCTCTCAGCGTTTGCCGAAGCGGTAGACGACTCCTCCGGAGACGGCGACGAACTCGCGGTATTCGGTGCCGAAGTGTTCGAGGATGAGGTCGGGCTGGAGGCGGATGGCAATGTTTTTGGTGTAATTGAAGTCGATGCTGCCGCCGAGGGCGGCCATGGGCTTGACGCGGTTGGTGTAGAGGCCGATCTGGGAGGCGGTGAGGGGAGGTGCGACACCGTGGTACTGGGTGGTGGCGGAGTCGAATTTGCCGGCGGCGACGCCGAAGAGCGCGTGGTAGTCGACGGCGGCGTAGCGGCCTTTGGGACCGCGGTACTGGACGCCGGCGAGGCCGATGTTTTCGAAGATGGCGACGCGGTTGTAGATGGGATTGGCGAAGACGGGTGTGGTGCCGCCCTGGAAGCGGTAGTCGGCGGCGACGCCGAGGTGGCGGTTGAGCCAGAAGGTGCCGAGGGCTTCGGCGCCGGCGAGGTTCATGCGCTTGGGCAGGTTCTGGCCGGCCTGGCCGTTCATGAAGTTGATGCCGCCGTAGACCTCGTACCGATTGTCGTAGGTGACGCGAGCGGAGGGGCCGAGCTTGCCGTTCTGTGCGGAGGCTGGGGTTGCGGGCCAGAGGGCGAAGAGTGCGAGCAGCGAAAACAGCGGCCAGCGGGACCGGAGGTGGGTGGCCCGGTCTCGTGTGGGTGCGAACGTCTTGATCAAAGTAGCGTCATCCTTCCCGGCTGGCGGAGCGAAGATTGTTGGCCGCGATCCACCGTCATCTCCAAGATATAACGTCCTCCGGGCATCTGTTCTGGGCCGGCGGGCGTATCCCAAGAGAGCGGACCGTTGTGCGACAATGATGGGAGCCGCAGGGCACCCCGATTTCGGGCTTGCGGAGAGCAGGGAGAAACAGTATGGGTGAACTTTTTACACCGACGCATCTGATCGTTCTGGCCGTTGTGGTGCTGGTGCTGTTTGGCGGCAAGAAGCTGCCGGAGCTTGGCAAGGGTTTGGGCGAGGGTCTTCGCGGCTTCAAGGACGGTATGAAGGGTGTGACCGACGATGTAACGAAGCCGGGTGAGACGGCGCACACGGTGACGCCGAAGACGGGTGAGACGGCGCACACGGTGACGCCGAAGACGGAAGAGACGATCATCATTAAGTAGGCGCTTGCTTCGGCGCCCTGGCGAGGATCAGGTGAGAGCCGGGCGCAGGATTGAGTTCTGCTGCGTTGGGGTAGAGAGCCTGCATTAGCGGCATGGATCGAACGATCGAACAACACGCAGGGCAGCTCGCCGTCGGTCTGCGTCTTTTGTAGCTGTTCCCGCTCGGGATGTAACGTATTCACAAATGGTATTGTTCCTGGCTGACGTGCTCCATCCAATCCACGACCTGACCGTTTCGTCGTTCCTGAATGGCGATGTGGGTCATGGCCGTGGTCGGTGTGGCTCCGTGCCAATGCTTCTCTCCCGGAGCGAACCAAACCACATCTCCGGGGTGAATTTCCTCGACCGCACCGCCTTCCCTCTGAACCCAACCGCAGCCTGCCGTTACGATCAAGGTTTGTCCGAGGGGATGCGTATGCCAGGCGGTACGCGCCGCCGGCTCAAAGGTGACGCTGGCGCCAGCAACCTGCGCCGGGTCGGGTGCTTGGAACAGCGGGTCGATACGGACCGTGCCAGTAAACCAGTCTGCCGGACCTTTGCCTGAGGGCTGCGAACCGATGCGTTTGATCTCCATAACCACGATTTTAGTGGCTCCAGGTTGGAGACTTCCAAACTGACCCACTATCACAGCGTCATGGTTGCGAGTGCAGGGAGAACAGCGTTACTGACAGGTGAGCGATGCGGTTGCTGTGAGGGCAGCTGCTGTGCCCGAGCCGCTGGTTGCGGTGAGCGTGGCTGTGAGCGTAATTGGGCTGGAGGTTGGGCCTTTGCAGGTGGCGAGGCCGTTGGTGGGGTCGTCGGCGCTGCTGATGGAGATGTGCAGCGGGTCAGGGTTGGTCCAGACGGGGTGGACGAGCCGCTCGATCGCGGGGACGGCGCAGGTCGAGTATGGCGAGGAGAATGTTTCTCCGACCGCGGCCGTGAACTGCTGCTGATTTCCAGGCGCTTTGGCGGAGGAGTCTGCTGTGCCTATGGACGGGCTGATGTTGAGGTACGTCTTTCCGATGCAGCCGGGAGCCGCGGCCCCACAGCCGGTGAGGAGGGCGGAGGCTGCGGCGAGGGAGGCCAGGGCGGGTTTCATGCTCGGGATTGTAGTACACGGTGTGAGCTCTCGCCCAGGCCAGAACCGCAATCTTTTGTGGGATTACGATGGACGGGATGACGATTGATTCCCGATACTTTGTTCAGCCTAAAAAGAAGGTCCACCTTGCGCGCCTGAAGACGGATGAGAAGGGCGATTTCAAGGGTGAGGAGTCTGCCGCGCCGGTGCTGGCGAAGCATCGCGAGCGGCTGGCGAAGCTGCAGGAGGTGCTGTACGCGGGGGAGCAGAGGGCGGTGCTCGTGGTGCTGCAGGGAATGGATACGGCGGGCAAGGATGGGACGATCCGGCACATCTTTTCCGGGATCAACCCACAGGGGTGCGATGTGGCGGCGTTCAAGGTGCCGACGCCGCTTGAGGCTCGGCACGACTTTCTGTGGAGGGTGCATGCGGCGGTGCCGCCGCGGGGAATGATCGGGATCTTCAACCGATCGCACTATGAGGATGTGCTGTCGCCGCGGGTGCACGGGTTGATCTCGAAAAAGACGGTGAAGCGGCGGCTGGAGCAGATCAATGAATTTGAGGAGTCGCTGGTGGAGGATGGTGTTGTCATCCTGAAGTTCTTTCTCCACATCTCGCGCGGGGAGCAGGGGAAGCGGTTGCAGGAGCGGATGGACACCCCGGACAAGCACTGGAAGCTGTCGGAGGCGGACTTCAAGGAGCGGAGCTTCTGGAAGGGGTATCAGGCGGCGTACGAGGATCTGCTGGAGGCGACGAGCCGGGAGGATGCGCCGTGGTTTGTGATTCCGTCGGATCACAAGTGGTTCCGGAACCTGGCGATTTCGGAGATTCTGGTGGAGGCGATGGATGGGCTGAAGCTGAGCTATCCGAAGCCGACGGTGGATGTGGGGAAGCTGAAGGTTTAGGGGTTCGGCTGGAGAAGGTTCGCTGGGCTGAAGACAGGTCTTGGTGGCAGAAAGGTGCGGAGGGCTGCGGTTTGGCCGACGGTATCGGGATTCTTCGCTGCGCTCAGAATGACGGGTAGTGGGTCAGTTTGAAATTTAGGGTTCGTATTTTACGAGACGGCCGCACATGTCTATTGCCGGGAAGCCTTCTGTGAAGGAGCCACCAACGGTATAACAAAGTTGGCCTGTCTGCGTATCGAGTGCAAGAGCTCCGTCTGGCGCCCCCTGCTTGATTTGCCCCGCGTTGGGGACCAACACGAAGCGCTGGTAGGGGTGTTTTGGTGGCTTTGGGTTTTCCGAGCAGCCGACACACACTAATAAAGCAACGCAAGCGACAGCTGCGTGTCCCATGCGCAATGCTCTCACGCCTCTTGTAGGCCGACAAGCTCCTCCACAGTCCAGACGTAAATTTCAAACTGACCCACTACCGATGACGGCTTTTGTATATGCGTATGGGGGCTAGGCGTTAGAGGGTGATCATGAGGACGGCTGCGGCGGCGGTGAGCATGCCGAGGCCCTGGCGGGGGGTGGGGCGCTCGTGGAGCATCCAGGCGGCGAGCAGGATGGTGGAGGCGGGGTAGAGCGAGGCGAGGACGGAGGCGACGTCGAGGCGGCCCATGCGCGTGGAGGCCATGAAGAGGAGGTTGCCGCCGGTATCGAGGAGGGCGGGACCGAGGGCCCAGAGCACGGCTTTGCGGGGCAGGTAGGGGGCGGTAGGTTGGTCCGGGGCGATGCGGGTGCGGAGGGTGGCGAGGACGAGGAGGGCGCAGGTGGTGGCGCTGCCGATGCGGACGGTGGTCATGGGCCAGAGGAGGCCGCCTCGGCCGGCCATCTTCATGGCGACGAAGTAGAGGCCGAAGCCGATGCCCCCAAGGGTGGCGAGGAGCATGGTGCGGCGGTCGGCGGGAGGTGGGCCGGGAAGTGCGGGTTCACCGGAGGCAGGTAGTGGGCCAGAGGGGGGGAGTGGAGTGGGGGTGGCGGCGTTGTTGCCGGGTAGAGCTTCGGGGCTGGCTGCGGGCGTGGCGGCGATGAGCCAGATGGCGATAGCGGCGAGGAGGAAGCCGAGGAGGGGGAGGGTGCCGGGGAGGCCTTCGGTGGCAAAGGAGACAGCGGCGGGGATGGCGGCGGCGAGCAGGCCGCTGAGGGCGGCGGCGGCTCCCATAGCACCGCCGGAGAGCGAGACGTAGAAGGCGGCGAGGGAGAGTGCGGCGAGGAGGCCGCCGGTGAGGCCCCAAGCTACGGTGGTGTGGGAGGGGAGCGGGCCGCCGTGAGTCAGCGCGAGCAGGAGGAGGATCGATAGGCTGACAGTGTGGCTGATAAGGATGACGCGGAAGGCGGAGCGCAGGGAGCCGCCAGCGGCCTTGACGGCAATGCCTCCGGAGAAGTCTCCGCCGCCCCAGACGATGGCGGCGGCAAGGGCGACGGCGGCGTTGCCGTGCAGGAGGAGATGCATCGCGTGGGAGGAGCGGGTTACTGGGCCGCGCGCACGGTGGGTGGCCGGCTGTCGGCGGCGGAAGGCCAGTAGCCATCCTTGGCGATGACGGTCAGGCCGGGGCGGAGGACGCGGACCTCGAGCTTGCGGTACTTGCCGTCGATAAAGGGCTCGTGGGTGTAGTAGCCGACGGTGTACTGGGTGCGGACCTCTTCGGTCAGGCGTGCAAAGCTGGCCTCGATGCCCTTCTGCCGGAACTCGGGGTCGATCTGGCCGCCGGTTGCCAGGGCATATACGGGAAGGATGTCGTCGCGCATCTGGAGGGGGAGGTGGATGTGGTCGAGGAAGCCGGTGCCGGGGATCTGGGGGGTGTCGTGGATGAGGGTGGCGTAGACGGCGATCTTGTGGGTGTTGAGGTACTTGATGACGTCCTTCTGCTTGGCGGTGGAGCCGTACTCCTTGCCGTCGGAGATGACGTAGACGATGCGGCGCCGGTCGCGGCTGGAACGCGTGGTGGCCTTGGCGGCCTCGAGGATGGCGTCGTTGAGGGTGTGGACATCGCGGGGGACGTTCTGGGTGTGGCTGAGGCTGGTGCCGTGGGTGGAGTTGGTGTTGGGGTCGATGTACTGCCCAGCGCCGTTGTTGATGTTGATGTTCTGGCTGAGGGGGCCGGTGGGGTCGTAGTAGAGGGGCTCGCGGCCGGCACCCTTGGATTGATCGAGAACGGCGGAGAGGCGCGGGCTCTGGGCGGCGGTGAAGTCGGTACGCATTTGGGGGCCGTTGTTGTAGGTGAAGACGGCGACCTCGTCGTAGGGCGAGAACGCACCCTGGAGAGCGGCGAGGGAGTTGTTGATCTTCTTCATGGTGTCGAAGGTGACGGACTGGTCGATGACCAGGGCGACGGAGAGAGGGAAGGGGTCGACGGTGATGGTATCGATCTTCTGGCGGTAGCCGTTTTCGAAGACACGGATGTCGCGCCAGGTGAGGCCGGGGACGAGGTGACCCTTGGAATCTTTGACGGTAAAGGGAACCTGGACGAAGTTGGTCTGGATGCGGATTTTGAAGGCTTCGGCGCCCTGGCCGGCGGCGGGGAGGTCGGGCGGGGGACCGTCGTCGGGGTGAGATTGGGGGGCGGAGGCGGGCAGGGTGGCGCCGGGCGCGGTCTGGTCGGTGTCGGCGCCTGGGGCGTCCGGGGTGGAGCCTTTGCCGGGGGCGACGCCGTTGGTGGGAAGAGCGGTCTGGGGCCGGGGTGCGTCGGGGATCGTCTGCTGCTGTTGCTGCGGGCTGTCGGGAAGCGCGGGCTGCTGTTGTGTCTGCGCCAACATCCACATCCCAAGTGCACCTAGAAAGAGACTTTGCCTTACCAAGAGAGACCCCCGCGAGCGAAAACGTTCTTTATGGCAGAGATTGCCGCAACCGTCAGTTTAGCAGCGAGCTGTGGGCGAGGTATGGAGGCAGACCCGGGCAATGACTGACGGCGAATATCCCTTATTGGACGCGCCGCCGGGAGTATATGTTGCGCCCACGTCTGGCACGGGGCTGGGAGAGAGTGGACGGCGGCAGAATGGACGGGCGGGAGCTTGAGGGCCGGCAGCTGAGCCGGGAAGAGCTGACTTCAAGGGTGTGAGCTCCGTCTAACGACACATGCGTGCGTCTCTGCTTGGCTCTCTCGGTTGTCTCGTGTCGTGTTCGGTGTTTGCGGTCGGTACTGCCCTGGCGCAGGAGGCGCCCAGGCCTGGAGGTCCGCCGCCAGCGAGCGATGCTCCGGCGCAGGAGGTGCAGGGGCCGGATACGGAGACGTTGAAGGTCAACGTGAACCTGGTGAACGTGTATTTCTCCGTGCGGGACAAGAACGGGTTTATCACGAATCTGCACAAGGACGACTGCTCGGTGGCCGAGGACAAAGAGCCGCAGAAGATCAAGGGCTTCACGCAGGAGAAGAACCTGCCGCTGACGATCGGGATTCTGCTGGACACGAGCGGGTCACAGCAGAATGTACTGCCGCTGGAGCAGGAGTCGGGGGCGACGTTTTTACGCAGCGTGCTGACGCCCAAGGATGAGGCGTTTCTGATCTCGTTCGATATCAACGTGGATCTCTTGTCGGACTATACGAACTCACCGCGGGAGATCAAGCGGGCAATCGATAAGGCGACGATCAACACGGGGGCGGGAACGGGATCGGTGACGGGCAACGGGACTCCGCGAGGAACGCTGCTGTATGACGCGGTGTACCTGGCGGCGCATGACAAGCTGCGGCAGGAGGCTGGGCGGAAGATTCTGGTGATGCTGACGGACGGCGGCGACCAGGGGTCGCAGGAGACCTTGAAGACGGCGGTGGAGGCGGCGCAGAAGGCAAACGCGATTGTGTACGTGATTCTGATCGCGGACCGGGGGTTCTATGGTGGTCTACAAATTGGGTACTCGGGCGACCGCGACATGGAGAAGCTGGCGAGCGATACGGGTGGACGGGTGATCAACGTGGGGAACAATGGAAAGCGGCTGGAGGAGGCGTTTCAGCAGATTCAGGACGAGTTGCGGACGCAGTATCTGCTGAGTTACACGCCGAGCAATGCGAAGTCGGATGGGAGCTACCGCAAGCTGGAGGTATCGTGCGGCAAGGGGCTGAAGGTGCAGACGAGGAAGGGCTACTACGCGCTGGCGGATAGCGCCGGGAACGACTAGGCGCGAGGTTGTGGCGGGCGCGGCCTCCGGCAGGCGCGATGTGTCAACGTCGCGATAAATTCAACTCGCGGAAGATGCAATAATTCCAGGATGACTGACCAACCTGCGCCCTTCTCTGCGACCCGGCGTCGCTTTTTAGCCGTATGTTCAGCCGCTGGTTTTGGCCACACCCTGCTTCCTGGCGCCCTGCTTGCGCTCGCCGCGCCAGGAACGGCGGCCGCTCAGTCTCCTGCCGAAGCAGGTAAGCCGGCCACCTCGCTTCCGAAGATCACCCCCGAGATGATCGACGCTGCAGCGGCGATTGCCGGGCTGTCGCTTACCTCCGAGCAGAAATCCATGATGCTTGAGGGCCTGACCTCGCAGCGGGACGACGTCGTGGCGATTCGTGGGCTCAATATCGAGAATGCGACCGCCCCGGCCTTTGTATTTGACCCCGTTCCCGGCACGATGGTGCTGGACACAACGGCACGTCCGCAGCGGATCAGTGCCGCGCCGGACGTTTCGGCTCTCGCGCGTGCGGTGCCGAGTGCAAGCCCGGCGCAGGCAGGCTCTTCGGGCGCGGAGACCATCGCGTTTTCGACGGTACGTGAGTTGGCGGAGCTGTTGCGCTCCCGCAAGCTCAGCTCGGTCGACCTCACAAAGCTGTACCTTGCGCGCCTGAAGATGTACGACCCGAAGCTGCACTTTGTCGTCACGCTCACGGAGGATCGTGCGCTGGCGACGGCAACGGCTGCGGACAAGGAGATTGCCAGCGGTCGATACAAAGGGCCACTGCATGGCGTGCCCTGGGGCGGCAAGGATCTTCTCGCGGTAAAGGGATATCCGACGACGTGGGGCGCGGGCGGCTTCGAGCATCAGAGCTTCGACTACGACGCGACGGTGGTGCAGCGGCTGGATGCAGCCGGCGCTGTGCTGATCGCAAAGCTGACTATGGGCGCGCTGGCGCAGGGCGATCTGTGGTTTGGCGGACGAACGCGCAATCCGTGGAATCCGCGCCAGGGATCGAGCGGGTCATCGGCTGGAAGTGCTAGCTCAGTGGCCGCGGGTTGCGTCGGATTTGCGATCGGGACGGAGACGCTGGGTTCGATCTCCTCACCAAGCACGCGGTGCGGCACGACGGGGTTGCGGCCTACATTTGGATTCGTCCCCCGAACCGGGGCCATGGCGCTCTCGTGGACGATGGACAAGATCGGACCCATCGCGCGTTCGGTCGAAGACTGCGCCCTCGTGCTTTCGGTCATCCATGGTCCCGATGGCCACGACCGCTCGGTGAAGCCGGCGGCGTTCAACTGGGACGCGAACTTCGATTGGAAGAGCTTGAGGGTCGGCTATATCAAAGCGGCATTCGATGTGCATCCGCCGGACGAGTTGAAGCCGCCTTCCGAGACGCTGTCCGAAAAGGATCTTGCCGCGTTCAAACAGCGACAACACCGGCAGCAGGAAGACTATGTCCGGCGTCAGTACGACGCCAAATATGCCGCTGCATCGCTCGACGTGCTGCGAGGCATGGGCGTCTACCTGATTCCTATCGAGATGCCGAAGTTTCCGTTTGGAGCGATCGTGCCTGTGCTCGAGGCCGAGGCCGCGGCTGCGTTCGATGATCTGACCCGCAGCGGGCGAGACAAGCTCTTGAACGGCCAGGAGCCGTATGACTGGCCGAACAGCTTCCGTGTGGCGCGCTTCTACTCCGCGGTGGACTATGTGCAGGCCATGCGGGCACGCACGCTTGCGATCAATCTGATGGCGCGCATCTTCGCAGACGTGGACGTGCTTGTGACGCCGTCCGGTGGTGTCCAGCTCGTCGCAACGAATCTGACGGGACACCCCGCGGTGATCGTGCCGAACGGCGTGCGCGGCGCCGACGCGCCCGCGTCCCCCAACGACGTCGACGGAACCGTCGATAACGCCGGCGGCCCCGGCACACCGGTCTCGCTCACGTTTCTCGGCGGTCTGTACACCGACGCTCGTCTGGCGGCCTTCGCTCGGGCCTACCAGCAGAAGACGGGGTTCCAGCTTCTCCATCCGAAGCTCTCCTGATCACGGCCTTTTATCACGCCGCACACGGCTCCCTCCTCCCGCACACCGCCCTCCATCACGCTTGCTAAACTCATTCCTACGACTCATGAACCCTTGGCTCCCCACCCTCGCCATCGCCTACCTTCTGGGCTCGATCCCCTTCGGCTACCTGCTCGTGCGCACCTTTCGCAAGCAGGACATCCGCTCCATCGGCAGCGGCAACATCGGTGCCACCAACGTCGCTCGCTCCGGTGCTAAAGGCCTCGGCATCGCTACCCTCCTCCTCGACTGCCTCAAGGGTGCCCTCGCCGTGTTGCTCGCCTTTCAGATCGCACGCCACGCCGGGCTCTCACGCCCAGCCGCCTTCGACCTCGCCGCCGCCGCTGCTGTCGCCGCCACCCTCGGCCACGTCTTCCCCATCTGGCTGGCCTTTCGCGGTGGCAAGGGCGTCGCCACCGCGCTCGGCGTCTTCCTGGTCCTCTCTCCCTCCACCCTCGGCTGTGCGTTTCTTCTCTTTCTTACCGTCTTCCTCATCACGCGCTACGTCTCGCTCTCGAGCATCCTCGCAGCCGCATCGATCCCTATCTTCGCCGCCCTGTTCGTGCACGCCCGCACCCACGCCGTCCTCCTCGCGTTTCTCGGTATCCCGCTCCTCGTCATCGCCAAGCACCACGCCAACATCCGCCGCCTCCTTTCAGGCACAGAGAGCCGCTTCGGCCGACCCCGAAAGGCTGTAGCTTGAGCCGCATCGCCGTCCTCGGCGCCGGCGCCTGGGGAACCGCACTCGCTATCTCGCTCGCCCGCCGAGGAGGTCACGAGATTATCCTCTGGTCCCACTCCGCCCCACTGGCCGAGCAGCTCAACGACCTGGGCGAAAACCTCGCCTATCTCCCCGGCTTCACCCTCCCCGCCGGCATCGACGTCACCTCCGACCTCCCCTCCGCCATCTTCGAGGCCGACATCCTCCTCTGCGTCATGCCCTCCCAGCACCTCCGCGGCATCATCAGCCACATCGCCCCGCTGCTCACGCGCGACCAGATCCTCCTTTCCGCCTCGAAGGGCCTTGAGGAGGCCACCAACCTCCGCATGACCCAGGTCATCGCCGCCATTACCCCCAACCGCTGCGCCGTCCTTAGCGGCCCCTCCTTCGCACAGGAGGTCGCGGCCGGCATCCCTACCGCCATCGTCGCCGCCGCCTCCCAGCACTCGCTCGCCCAGACCATCCAGCGCGAGTTCTCCTCCACCACCCTGCGCATCTATACCAACGATGACGTCGCCGGCGTCGAACTCGGCGGCGCGCTCAAAAACGTCATCGCCCTCGCCACCGGCGTCGTCCATGGCCTCAACCTCGGCCATAACTCCTGCGCCGCCGTCATCACCCGCGGCATCGCCGAGATCACCCGCCTCGCCATCGCCTGCGGCGGCCACCGCCAAACGCTCTCCGGCCTCGCCGGCCTCGGCGACCTCGTCCTCACCTGCACCGGCTCCCTCTCGCGCAACCGCTCCGTCGGCATCGAGCTCGGCCGCAGCCGCCACCTCCCCGACATCCTCGCCGGCATGCGCGGCAAGGTCGCCGAGGGCATCCGCTCCACCGGCGCCGCCCTCCAGCTCGCCGCCCGCTACGGCGTCGAAATGCCCATCGCCGAACAGATGAACGCCATCCTCCACCACAACAAGCCCCCCCGCGAAGCCATCCGCGACCTCATGTCCCGCCCCGGCCGCGACGAGTGATGGCCGTCCAGTCCCCGAAGGATTCGCATAGAGGTCCATCTTCCGCACGCGATCAGGCGTAGTCCTTGTCTCGTCTCCTGGCGATCGATAGATAGTCGCAGGCAAGGTTCGTTCCAGACGTAGTATCCAGGTGTGAAACACAATCGCTGGCTGCTCCTGATAATGCTCGTCCTGGTCTCGGCGCTTTGCGCCTACTTGGGTCGCGCACGGCTGGAGCGCGGCGTGGTCGCGGTCTCCATCTATCGCGCCCACATATTCACACCTCCCCCATCGACACCCGGTGAATCTCGATTGCACCGCTTTCAGGAAATGGTTCAGTTTTATTGGGACTTCGCCGAGATCCCTGTCGCACGAGAGAGCCGGCTGAAGCTGCTGAACCCCACGTTGCGACCGCTCGTGCAAGAGATCAATCGCCGCCAAGCGGAGGGCCAGGACATGCATCGATCGATGCATATCTATCGCGAAGTCCGCTGGCGGCTAAACTTCACAAACGACATTGCAACCACCCGGGCGAGAATCTCGGACCTCCGCCAGAGTCTCTCGCAAACCGCGGACCAGAGGTCGGCTGCCGATCTGCAAGCTCCCAACGGCAGCTGGGGGCAGGAGTTTACGGTTTGGTACCTCCAGCTCTACTACTCCGTCGATCATGTTCTCGAGTGCAAGACCGTGCCGAAGCAACTGCTGTCGTTTCTGAATCGGGTCAACTCGCCGGAGAAACTCGATGCCCAACTTGATTCAGACTTACTGGATAACTTCACCAAAACGGGCGTATTCAACCGTGAAGAGCTCGATGAAACATTCTCGGCTGTAGCCCGTCTCCTGTTTGCGACCGAGCAAACCCGCTGTTACACCTTTCATCCGCAGCTCAGGGACGCCCTGAAGCAATTTGTTGCGCGTTGGCAAAACCCGGCAACGGGCTGCTGGGGTCAGTGGATGGTCGACAGGGAAGGCAGGCTCTGGAAGATGGACGATATGGCCATGACGTTCCACGTCGTCTCGGACCTCCACGCCGAGGTGCAGCATAAGGACATGATCGCCCGGCGCCTTCTCGAACTTGACCGCGTCAACTTTCCCGCTGGCATCCGCTTCGACGGCCACTATGAGAATCATCTGGACTGGGATGCAGTGAAGATCTTCCGGTCTGCGTGGCCCACACTCGATGAGCCGACCCGGCAGCAGGTGCGAGCCGAAATCTCCCGCATGCTCAATTGGTGCTTGACTCAGTCCTATCAACCGGATGGCTCATTCAAGGTGAGCGACCTCGATGACACGATCGGCGACAGCTACAGGTATGGTGTTGATTTTCTACGGGAGACTGGCTACTTCCGGCGTGAGGATCGGTTTTGGACCGACCAGCAATTCCCGGAATCGAAGTCCGTCCAAAACCATATCGAAGGCAAACTGACGTCAATGGGACTCAAGGATGAAGGGCTGAAGGAGGCCTACAATACTCTTGAGTAGAGCCGAGAACAAACGCGCTGTCCGCAGGGCAAAGGCGCCGTCAGCCCAAATCTTCCCCCCACCCCCAACATCTTCCTTGCTCACCGACGCTCCCCGCAGCTCCGTTCACCAACCGGGCTGCGCTACTCAGCCCTCGACGTCCCCTTGTCTGTCTTTGTTTGTCATTCCGCACTCCTCCTAGCGAAGTCAATCGAGGGAGGGAGCTGCGTCTCTCTACCGCACGCTCGTGACGCCCACTCCAATCGTCATCGCAACTGCATGCCTTCCAACTCATCGAGCTCCGAAAACACCTCCCCGACGCTTACCCGAATCTCCGTCCCAGGAACAACCAGCTCAGACACCTCCCGCGTGCCATTCGTCTCTGCAATGAAAGCCTTCCTCCGCCGAGGATCGACAAGCCAGACGACGCCCACGCCCATCCCGAAATAATCGTCCAACCGCTCCTGCATCTCCGACATCCGGTCATCTTGCGAAAGCACCTTCGATACAGAGCAGCGGCGCTGTCCGAACAATCGCCTCAAAAGGCGCTGACCTCCGTGTCACGCAAGCATCCGCAATCCGGTAGTGCGCCACCGAGACCTGCACACGTTGTTCGGGATACACGCGAACACCCCATGGCACTCCGTTGTTCCCAAACAACCTGATAAAGAAGCCCTGCACATTTGCGTGTGGTCCTTCTCCCCTATTTCTTTCCCTCGCCTCGCCGTCAATCCAGTCACGATCCGGCCGGTACGTCGTCTCCAGATACTCGCTCAAAGGCACCGCAGTGGAAGCCTCCATCACTCACCTCGCGTACCGCCATCCTATTTCCACCACCTTGCCCCAAACCACAACTCCCAGCCTTGCTCGACTAAACTGGGTGCATGGCCTTTAACCTCTTCGGCAAGCGCGATAAGCCCACCGAAACTCCCGCCGAACCCCAGCAGGAACCCGCACCTCCCCCCACTCCCGAACCGCCTCCCGCAGCCGAGCCCCGCCGAACCAGCCTCTTCTCCTTTGGCCAGCGGCCAGCCCCCGCTCCGGCGACCGCCGCCGAGATCGAAGAGCCCCAGCGCCGCTCCTTCTTCGACCGCATGAAGCAGGCGGTCACTCGCACCCGCGAAACCTTCTCCGAGTCCATCGCCTCCGTCGTCGCCCTCACCCGCGAGGTCGACGAATCCACCATCGCCGACCTTGAGCCCGTCCTGCTTGCCTCCGACATCGGCACCGCCACCACCGCCATCGTCCTCGAAAACCTCCGCCAGCGCGCCTACCGCACCGGCATCTCCGGCGGCGCCGAACTCAAGCAGCTACTCAAACAGGAGCTCAAGCAGATCCTCGACGGCGTCGCCCGCCCCATCCAGCACCCCGCCGCGCCGCCCGAGGTCATCATGATGGTCGGCGTCAACGGCACCGGCAAAACCACTACCTCCGGCAAGCTCGCCGCCCTCTACACCTCGCAAGGTCACTCCACTCTTCTCTGCGCCGCCGATACCTTCCGCGCGGCCGCTATCCAACAATTGGAAGTCTGGTCGCAGCGCTCGGGCGTCGACATCATCAAGACTCGCCAGGGCGGCGATCCTTCGGCCGCCCTCTACGACGCCTGCACCGCCGCCAAAGCCCGCGGCATCCACACCCTCATCGTCGACACCGCCGGCCGCCTTCACACCAAGACCGACCTCATGAAGGAGCTCGACAAGATGCGCCGGACAGCAGAAAAGTTGGTGCCCGGCGCCCCTCACCAGACCCTTCTCGTCATGGACGCAACGACAGGTCAAAATGGGCTAACCCAGGCCCGCCTCTTCACCGAAGCCGCCCGCGTCACCGGCATCGTCCTTACCAAGCTCGACGGCACCGCCAAGGGTGGCATCGTGCTAGCCATCGCCACCGAGCTCAAGCTACCTGTCGTCTACGCCGGCGTCGGCGAAAAGATGGAAGACATCCTCCCCTTCGACTCCAGCTCCTTTATCGACTCGCTTCTCGAGTAGAACGACGGCACGACCCGGATCTCACTTCCCCTCCGCTACACTCTGCGTTCTCTTAAAAGACAGAGGGTGGGAGATAGCAAGACTTCGCTATCTCCCACCCTCTCAAGTCAAGCTCAAGGCCGTTACCCGGCCTCGCGCTCTTATGCAAGCATGCGACGCTTGATCACACCGGCAACACCGAGGATGCCCGTGCCGAGCAGCGTCAGCGTGGATGGCTCCGGAACAGCCGAGGCGTTCGCCGTGGCCGAGAAAGTCGTCACGCCGTTGCCCTGGGTCGTGAAGAGCAGCGTTCCAGGAGTCGCGTTAAAGCCAGCAGCGCTGGTCGTGATCGTTCCCGCGCCCGTGAAGAGGCCAAACGCACCGTTTGAAACTTCGGTCAGCGATGCAAGGGTGAAGAGAACGCTATCCGTGCTGTTCATGAAGCTGATCGCAGAGCTGTTCGGCACATAGCTCGCGTAGTTGATCGGCGAGGTAATGGATCCCATCTCGTTCGGGGTCAGAAGAGTCGCGAAAGAGCCCGTCAGGGTGCTCGCAACACCGGTCATCACCGTGTTCGGAACAAAGGTCAGTGTGGTGCCATTATCAGCCACGGAAGATCCCGTGATCGAAAACTGACCAGTGATGGGCGTGGCATAAGCAGCAACGGTGGATACAGCGCCAAGGACGAGTACAGAGGCAAGGTTCTTGAAATTCATGGGTCTCCCGGGGAAAATGCGAATCGTGATCACTTACTTCGCACTCATGTAGTTTGCATCTGGGGTGCCAAAGCGGCCGCTCTCCTCCCAAAACATGCGCAACTGAAAGCAAAGCACTTAGCTCGTTTTCAGGAAATCACACAAAGGCCTGAAGCACGCAGTATGCAAAGTATTGCGGGGCAAGTTGGAGCAAGGTCTTCTTATGTTCAATGTGGAATACCTTCTAAACTTGCTAAGTCCTTACAGGCAACCATTTAGGCAATAAGGCCACAGCCAGATTTAGGCTCGCTAGCTGCCGCTGATGCTGCAGAAATCTTCACACCCGCTACGAAAAGGGTCACGGCCAGCTCCCCGGGCAGCCTCACTCGACACCCCGCAGCAGTTCGCGCGACGCGGCCCCGCTTCTTCTACCACCTCGGGGATGTCGTGTATTTCAACGGGCAGATATCGGAGTACTATGCCCAGTTCACGAGCCGTCCGATACGTGAAGGCCGTTGATGGTCCTGAGGTCTCACCGGGATTCGGTACGGTCGTTAGCGTGCCTACATCGCGTGTGCATATCCAGGTGGGCTCATCGAGCTTCCGCCGGGAGTCGTCGTCAGCTTGTAGCGGCGTTCCAAGGAAAAGACGCGCGGAAAAGATCTCCGCGCCTCCTCCGTATTGCTTCTGGACTAGATATCCAGATTCTTTACATCAAGCGCATTCTCTTCGATGAACTTGCGTCGCGACTCGACGTCCTCGCCCATCAGCGTCGTGAAGATCTCCTCGCATCCGGCGATGTCTTCGAGCTTCACCTGCAGCAGCGTACGGCGGTCAGGATCCATGGTCGTCTCCCATAGCTGCGGCGCCGTCATCTCCCCCAGGCCTTTATAGCGCTGCACCTGGTACTCCTTGCGGCCCTGCTCGATCACATACTCGAAGACCTCTCGCGGCGTCCGCTTTTCGACTGGATCCTGCGCGCCCTTGGTGGGCCGCTTGCCCGGCTTTGCCTCCGCCATTGTTCCAGGCGCAGAGGCGATCACCTCGTTCACGCCCTCCTCCTGCTCGATCTCATCCGCCTCATCAAGGGCAGACTGCGAGGTAGGAGATGGCTGCTTCGCCGCATACTCGATCAGGAACGGCCCCACCAGCTGCTCGCGAATCTGCGCATGCTTCGCCAGCATCTGTCGCGACTCCGGCGCGATCGCGAGCGTCCAGTCGATCCTGCGCACGGCACCCTGCGCATCGGTAAACGAGACAGAGTACATCTTGTGCTCCTCGTCGAACTCCACCTCGGACAGGTGCTTGAACTGATACGTTCGCTCCATGTCCTTCAGTTTCGACCGCATCTGCTTCAGCTTATCCTGCGTCTCGAAGTCCGCGCGCCGCGCCGGGTCCTTGCCCTCACTCGCGAAGATCTCCGCAAATGCCCGGACGACCTCCTCGTTGCGCACACGCTTCACGACCTTGTCGAAGAAGCCAAGGTAGTCATTCAGCTGCGACATGTACTTCGTCAGCTCCTTGCCCTCAAGCTTCGCCCCTCCGTCACCGTACCGAATCACCATCCCGTCCGACGCGCGCTTCACCATGACGGAGACATACTCGCGGTCATCCTTGATGTACTGCTCGAACTTGCCCTTCTTGATGCGATAGAGCGGCGGCTGCGCGATATACACATGCCCGCGCTTGATCAGCTCCGTCATGTGGCGGAAGAAGAACGTGAGCAGAAGCGTGCGGATGTGCGATCCGTCGACGTCGGCATCCGTCATCAGGATCAGCTTGCCGTAGCGCAGTTTGGTCGCATCGAAGTCGTCCTTGCCGATGCCGCAGCCGAGCGCCGTGATCATGGCGCGAATTTCCTCGTGCCCCAGCATCTTGTCGTAGCGCGCCTTCTCCACATTCAGGATTTTGCCCTTGAGCGGAAGGATGGCCTGAAACTTCCGGTCACGCCCCTGCTTCGCCGTTCCACCGGCGCTCTCACCCTCGACCAGATACAGCTCGCAGTTGTCCGGGTTGCGCTCCGAGCAGTCCGCCAGCTTGCCCGGCAGGCCGCCACCATCGAGCGCGCCCTTGCGCCGCGTCAGGTCGCGCGCCTTCCGCGCCGCCTCACGCGCTCGCGCCGCGTCGATTGCTTTATTGATGATCTTCTTCGCGACCGACGGGTTCTGCTCGAGAAACGCGCCCAGCCGCTCGTTCACAAAGGCCTGCACCGTCCCCGCAATGTCGGAGTTCAGCTTGCCCTTGGTCTGCCCCTCGAACTGCGGCTGCGACAGTTTGACGGAAACCACAGCGACCAGCCCCTCGCGCACGTCATCGCCCGAAAGGTTCTCCTTCACGTCCTTGAACAGCCCCATCTGCTGCCCCGCCCAGTTAATCGTGCGCGTCAGCGACGTCCGAAATCCCGAAAGGTGCGTCCCGCCATCCACCGTGTTGATGTTGTTCGCAAACGAGAACACCGTCTCCGAGTACGCGTCGTTATACTGCAGCGCGATCTCCATCGCCACGCCATCGCGCTCCGCCTCCATGTAAATCGGCTTCTCGTGCAGCACCTGCTTGCCCTTGTTCAGCAGCTTGATAAACTCCGCAATCCCGCCCGTGTACTTGAACGTCTGCGTCTTCGACTCGCCGGTCTTCGCCTCGGTCGTCCGCTCGTCCGTCAGCGTAATCTCGATGCCCTTGTTCAAAAACGCAAGCTGCCGCAGCCGGTTCGCCAAGGTGTCGTAGTTGTACTCGTGCACGGAAAAGATCGATCGATCCGGCAGAAAGTGAACCTTCGTGCCCTTGCGCGTCGACGCACCCATCTTGCGCAGCTTGCTGATCGGGTCGCCTTTCGAGTAATCCATCTCCCACGCAAACCCGTCGCGCCAGATCTCGACGTCGAACTCCTCCGACAACGCATTTACGCAGCTCACACCCACGCCGTGCAGACCGCCCGAGACCTTGTAGTTCGAAGCGTCGAACTTCCCGCCCGCATGCAGGATCGTCAACACCACCTGCACCGCCGGCATCGTCACGCCGTTGATCGTCTTGTCGTCCACCGGAATTCCGCGGCCGTCGTCCACCACCGTCACCGAGTTGTCGACATGGATCGTCACATCGATCCGCGACGCATACCCGGCCAGCGCCTCGTCCACCGAGTTGTCCACCACCTCGTACACCAGGTGGTGCAGACCCTGCTCCCCGGTCGACCCGATATACATCGCAGGCCGCTTCCGAACCGCTGCCAAACCCTCCAGAACCGTGATGTTCTCAGCAGAGTAGCCGCCCCCAGGCGTAGGGACAACTGCTTCGGTCAGTTCGGCTACTGCGGTTTCGGGGGGAGTTGCGGTCGATGCCATCGGAGCTCCTGAGACTGTCTTTCCGCGACCTGCTTTCGGCCTCCGGTAAACCTTGCGGAATGAGGCATTTATGGAGGCTTAAGAACACAATCACGGTACCTCAAGTGTACCACGCGAAAGCACCGGAAACGGTGACAAAGTAGGCCTCCAGAGGTTTCCCCGGATGAGCCCCAAAGCGGCGAGCCATCAAACTGCCAGCCTCCCGCCGGGTTCCCCATCCTCTCCGGCAGCTTCATCGCCGGAAAGGGTGGGGTAGGTCCGCCACAGCCACCTCCGTGGCTAGAAAGCCAAACACTCGACCCTCCCGGCCCTACCAGACCTTGCACGCCGGCGCATGCACCATCGGCTGCCCAGCCTTGCACCCGAACGCCCTCTGAAACTCCGGCATGTTGCTCACCACGCCGTTGATCCGCGCAAATCCCGGCGAGTGCGGGTCCGTGATCGCGCTCACCCGCAGATTCTCCGGCCGGCTGTTCTCGCAAGCCCACTGCGCCATCCCGACAAAAAACCTCTGGTCCGGCGTAAACCCGCCCACATCCCCAAGATGCTGCCCCGCCGTCTGCTTCTGCCACGCGATGTAAGCGAGCAGCGTGCCGCCCAGGTCCGCCACATCCTCGCCACTGGTCAGCTTGGAGTTGATGTGGATATCGTCCACCACCACATACCCCGCATACTGGTCCCGGACGCAGTTGATCCGGTCCTCGAACCCCTTCGCATCCGCCGGCGTCCACCAGTCTTTCAGGTTGCCCTTCGCATCGAACTGCCGCCCCTCATCGTCGAACGCGTGCGTCAGCTCATGCCCGATCGTCGCCCCCGTATTCCCATAGTTCGGCGCGTCGTCCAGCTTCACGTCATAGAGCGGCGGCTGCAGCACACCGGCAGGGAAGTTGATGTCGTTCATCTGCGGATTGAAGTACGCATTCACCGTCGGCGGCGTCATCCCCCACTCATTCAGATCCACTGGCTTGCCCAGCTTCGACCACTGCCGGCTCTGCTCAAACTGCGCCCCTCGCTGCACATTTCCGAAGTAGTCGTCCGGCTTCACCGTCAGCGCCGAGTAGTCGCGCCACTGGTCCGGATATCCGATCTTGTTACGAATCGCATGGAGTTTTTGCAGCGCCTCCTTCTTCGTCTCCGGACTCATCCAGTCGAGGTTCTCGATCTCGTGCTGCATCGCTGTCTCAATCTGCTGCGTCATCAGCTGCGTCTTCGCCTTCATGTCCGCTGAAAACGTCCGCCGCACAAACTCCTGCCCCAGCGCCTCGCCCAAGTTCCGATCCACCTGTCGCGTGCACGTCTTCCAACGCGGAGGCAGCGCCGGAACACCGCGCAGCGTCTTCCCGAAGAAGTCAAACTGCGCCTGCTCAAATGGGTGCGACAACGCGGGAGCCGCAGCCGTCACCAGATGAAACCGCAGGTATCCCTTCAGATCCTCAACAGACTCATGCGCGAGCTCATGATCCACCGCCTTCATAAACTCCGGCTGCGACACATTCAGCGTCTGCAAATCCGGCGCTCCCTGCACCCGGAAGTACACCGGCCAATCAATCGTCGGCGCCAGCGCGTGCAACTCCGCCACCGTCATCTTGTGGTAAATCTTGTGCGGATCACGCCGGTCCACCCGCGATAGCGAGCTCTGCGCCAGCGCCGTCTCGATCCGCAGAACCGTCGCCGCATCCTTCTTCGCCTGTGCCTCCGGCTCGCCCGCCATCGTCAGGATCTTCGTCACATATGCCACATACTGCTCGCGAATCGTGACACTCTTCGCGTCTGTCTTCAGGTAGTAGTCGCGATCCGGCAGCCCCAGCCCGCCCGCGCCCAGCTCCACGATGATCACGCTCGAATCGATCGCATCCTGTCCCGTGCCTGCGCCGAAGAAAAAGCTTCCTGGCAGCGTGTGCTGGATCGACGCCAACTCCGTCTCAATCGCCGCCCGATCCTTCAGCCCATCGATCCGCGCCAGCGCCGGCTTCAGCGGATCGAGACCTCGCGCATCGATCGCCGCCGTATCCATGCACGCACCGAAGTAGTCGCCCACCTTTTGCTGCACCGGTGTGCGATGGGTCGCCTTCGCGTCGTCGGCAAGAATGCCCCACAGAAACTGCTGGTTGTCATTCGTCAGCTTGGCATACACACTCCAAGCCGCCTGATCTGCAGGAATCGGATTCTTCGTCTGCCATCCACCGCAGGAGAACTTGTAGAAGTCCGTACAAGGGTCGACCGAGCGGTCGAGGCTCATCGGATCGAGCGACGGCGAATAGGGCATCGTCTGAAGGGGCTGGGCAGTCTGCTGGGCCGGGAGCGACGAGGCAAAGAGAAGGGCAGCGCAGGCGGTCGCGGCAGCCATACGGAGGGGCTTCCAGATCATGAGATCTCCTGTGCTGTCATCGTATACGGACACACCGGCGAACTCCGGTTCGTCGCGATCGGAGCTATCTCTCATGCAGGAGCTCTACGACGGCGGCCTCGGCGCAAAGTAGCCCTTGCGCGCGCGCACTCGGAACCGCGGGTCCGTCGCCTGGAGATAGATCGTCCGGAAGCTCCCGTCAGGCTTGAAGTCCGCGGGCCGGTATTGGAGCGAGTACTGCGACCGCAACTCCTCTTCTACGTTGTGAAAGCCCGTCGCCACATCCTCGATCTTCGTCGGATAAAACGCCTGCCCACCGGTCGCATCCGAGATGATCTTCAGCGTCTCGTCGCCTTTGTCCTTGCTCGGGCTCACATTGGTTGAAATCGTGTACACGATCGTCTCCGCGCGCTGGCACTCCTTGATCGCATCCACCTGCGTCGCGCGCGAATAGTTGTCGTCGCCGTCCGAGACCAGGATCAGCGCCTTCCGCACGGCCTCGTCTCCGCGCAGCGTCAGCATCTGGTCGCGGCACGTCTTGTACAGCGCGTCGTAGAGCGCCGTTCCGCCGCCAGGCCGCAGCTTTCGGATACCCTGGTTCAGCAGATCGACCGAGTTCGTGTAGTCCTGCGCCATGTTTGTCTCAATGTCGAACCCCTCGACAAACGCCCGGTCGTTCCGATGCAGCACCTGCAAGAAGAACTCGACCGCCGAGTCCTGCTCGAACTGAAATCGTTGCCGGATCGACGACGACGTGTCGATCATGATGCCCACACGCAGCGGCAGATTTGTCTGCTGGCGAAATCCGATCACCGCCACCGGCGGCCGACCATCATCGAGCAGGCCGAAGCTTTCCCGCTTGAGCCCGGTAATAAACCGCCCCTTCTTGTCCGTCACCGTAAAGATCAGGTTCACCTCGTTCGCCTGCACGCGGATCGTCGTGATCGCATCGTCCGGCGTCGATGGCGGCTGTCCCGCAGGACGAGGCTGCAGCGTCGGCGTCTGATCCCCGGTTGTCATCTGAGGCGGCTGCTGGGCTGTGGCGCCGGAAGGCTGCTTCGTCGTCGCTGGCGTCGAGGTCTGGGGAGACACCTGCGGCTGTGCACTCGCCGCCTGAGCCGTCGTCAAGGAGTCAGTGGCCTGCGTCGGCGGTGCAACACTCTTCATCGATGACGCTGGAGCGTTATAGGGAGCCGCCGAAGGTCTGGCCGGATCGGGTGCCTGCGTGCGCCCCAGCGGGGCAGCGAAACAAAGAAGAAACGCGGCGGCGGAGGGTGCAAGACCGGACACGACGATCCGGTTTGCGCGGGTCTTGCGGAGGGAGACGATCACACCTCTGATTCTATCGGAGCGGCTCCTCCAACCGCGCGCAGATCCAGGAGGAACGCCGTTAACTCCGCTGGTAGCACGCTCTCGGCCAACAGCGGATCCCCCGTACGCGGATGCGTCAGGCTCAGCCGCGCCGCGTGGAGAAAGTTCCGCGCAAGCGAGAGCGTCGGGCCCGCCGCATCCGCCGCCAGACGAATCTGGTGCGGAGCCCCATACAGGCTGTCTCCCACCACCGGGTGCCCCAGCGACTGCAGATGCACGCGAATCTGATGTGTTCGCCCAGTCTCGATCCCGACCTCCACCATCGTGAACAGCCCATAGGGCGTTCGCAGCCGCTCCACCACATGTACATGCGACACCGCCGAACGTACACCGGGCGCATCCGCCGATCGCCGCGTCGTCATCCGCGTCCGCCGCACAATGTCACGGCCGATCGGCAGATTCACGGTCGTATCCGTCCGCGCGATATGCCCATGCACCAGCGCCAGGTACGTCTTGTCGACCGCACGCGCCGCAAACATTTCGCCCAGCTTGCGATGCGTTGTGTCGTCCTTCGCCACGATCAGCAGACCGCTCGTCTGCTTGTCCAGCCGGTGCACGATCCCCGGCCGCAGATCCCCGCCGACATTCGACAGCCGGTGGTTGAAGTGGTGTAGCAACGCATTCACCAGCGTTCCCGAAGATCGGGGATCATGCCTTGGACCCTCCACGACGCCCGGTGTCTCCTCCTCCGTCTCGCCTTCGTCCTCAACTGTCTCCATCCGGGGAGCCGCCGCTCCCGCGTGCACCATCATGCCCGCCGGCTTGTTCACAATCGCCAGAAACTCATCCTCATACACAAGGTCGAGCGGAATATCCTGCGCCGTCGCATGGAGCGGAGCCGGTCGCGGGCTTCCGGTAATCACGATCGTCTCGCCTGGAGTCACCTTGTGCTTCCCCTTCGCGGGCGTCCCGTTCACCTGCACCTGCCCACCCTCGATCAGCAGCTGCACCCGCGACCGGCTGATCTCCGGGATCGCCTGGGCCAGGTACTGGTCCAACCGCAAACCTGCTGCCTGGGCCGGCACCGCGATCGTATGCGTCGCCGGCCCCGCCTCCGGGCGCTCGTACACGTCGAGCTCCACCTGGGGAATCACCGGAGTTGCCAGCGGTTCCACACCGCGCGTCGCGACGTACTCCGCGCGCACGGAGCGATGGCGATGTCCCTTCGGAAGCATGTTCTTCGACGGCATCAGCGCGCCTCCCCAGCCGCAGTCGGAGGCTCCGAGGCTACGTGCAACCTCACCGCCGAAGGCGTTCGCGCCGAGGCCAAACCATACAGAAGGCTGCCTGCGACCACCATCCCCAAAGCGACAAACTGGATCGGATCCAGAAGAAAGTTCGGCGCGTCCGGCGCATACGGGTACGGCTGCCGCAAAAACGTCAGCAGAAACTGCACGACACCCGCCAGCCCCAGCCCCAGCCCCGCCGTCATCCCCGGCCGATGTGCCCGCCCGAGATGCCGCCACAGCAGCACCGTCAACCCCGCTGCCGCAGCTGCCGCAATCAATCCCACCGGCTGCTGCAGATCCGGATCGGCCCCCACCCGCACCGCCCACGGCGCCCGGCTCGGCAGCCCCGGGTCCGAACCCTCTGCCAGATGACCCAGAGCCAGAAACGCCCACAGCAGCGTCGCCGGCGCCGCCCACGCGTCCAGCACCGCAGCCATCGGAAGCCCTCGCACCCTAAGATAGACGGTGGTCGCCACCGCCGTTAGCAGCAGCCCCAGTCCGGTCAGCGAAGGTAACATCAGCAGCAGCACCGGGTACGACAGAAAGCTCCGGAAGTTTGTTCCCACCAGAATCAACCGTGACAGCACAAAGGCCGCGACCACAGCAAAGAGCGTCGCATTCCAAAGCGCATCGGGAGCAAGCCCCGCCGCCGGCGCACACCGAAGTGCCAACCAAAGCGCTGCCATCAGCCCAAGCGCGACCAACAGCCCAAAGGTCGGCAGTTCAAGATGTCCGATGTGAAGGAGGTTGGGATGCACGGCTAAAACAAGTCTAGCCCTGCATCATGTAGGCAAGTGTAAGGAAACCGACCCGCGGGGCCGTGCGTCGAGTCGCTGGTGAACCCGTCTAAGACGGCGGGACCCCGCCGTGGCTCTTTAGGCATTCCGGACTGGCGGACACTGCACACCGAGCCATGTATACGAGCTAGGTCCCTGTTCAATGAATATTGGTTCAACCAGCGTGGGTCGCGCACCTGCTTTGCAGGCCGGTTCTCTTGAAAACAGATGCTACCCGGGACTCTCAGGATGTGCAAGTCAAGCTCTTACAACTCCTGTGGCAGACGACCGACCTTGAGCTTTACCCGATATCCCGCTTCTCCTCATATATACTCAGAAGGTTGTCCAGAAAGCACCACGGAACAGGAACACACATGCCAAAGTTGAAGACACACAGCGGCGCGGCCAAGCGCTTTCACAAGACCGGCACGGGCAAATTCAAGCGCGGACAGTCCAAGATGCGCCACATCCTCACCTCCAAGGCCACCAAGACCAAGCGCAAGCTTGGCGGCTCGGCCCTGATCTCTGAGGCGGATCACCACAAGGTCGCACGCATGATCCCCTACGCCTGAAGCTCTTCAGGGCAGGGAATCACAAACCCCTTCCGTCAAGCCGCTCCGCAAGGAGCAAAGGGCCGGCAAAGCGTACATGGCCCCTGGAATCCACGAGCATAACGAGAGATTCCACTGAGACAGAAGCAGCACAGCGAGTGAAGAGGCCAACCTTACCTCCAGCCGCTTAAACGATCTACGCAAAAGGAGACCCACCATGCCCCGTGTCAAACGGAGTACCAAACGCTCAGACCGCCGCAAAAAGATCCTCAAACGCGCCAGCGGCTACTTCCTCACTAAATCCAAGCTCTACCAGGCCGCCCAGGAAGCCGTCGAGCGCGGCCTCATGTTCGCCTACACCGGCCGCAAACAGAAGAAGCGCCAGTTCCGCTCTCTCTGGATCGTCCGCATCGGCGCTGCTGCCAAGCTCAACGGTATGAGCTACTCGACCTTTATCGCAGGCCTTAAAGCCGTCGGCAATCAGCTCGATCGCAAGATCCTCGCCGACATCGCCGCTAACGACGCCGCCGGCTTCACCGCCCTGGTCGCCCAAGCCAAGGCCGGGCTCGTTTCCAAGCACCAAGCCGCCGCCTAACCTCTTCATCCAGGCAATCCATCCGAGGCACGGCCCACAAGTCGTGCCTCTCGTCATTGCCGTGGCCCGCTCGGTCCTCCAGGAGGTTAACTCTCCAGAGTAGACACGCGGCGCGGAAGGCTGCGAACGTTTGTCTTGATGAACTTGTTTCGACCTCCAGGACCCGAAAACAGCGTTCCGATATGCGGCATTACGTGTGTCGAACTCAGCGCCGCGATCATGATGGCGAACGCCCCGTAGCCCATCATGTAGATACATCCGTCCAGAAGTCCCTCGGGAGCTATGTGTGCGAACAGAGTCATGGCCAGAAGCCCCCATGGCGACCTCCGGACGTCGCCGCACAGAGAGTCGAACCAGACAAAGGTCACCGTCCAGATCACGGGAGCCAGAAAGAAGACACCAGGCCACTTCGCCAGGCGAAACGCCTCACCTGTGGGCGAATAAGAGATTCCCGTGCTCTCATCCTCCTCGCCGAGCGGAGTGAGCGTGTCGTGAGCAAAGACATTGCCCCACTTAATGACGGGCTTGTTTGCCCAAAACGCATGCGGAACAAGATTTTCGATATCCGCAAGAATCGGGTACAAGCCAAAGGGCCCAAGCCGTTCCGTCGATTCAATGATCGTGCTGTCCGGATAGATCATCTGAAGGCGGTCGAGAAGGCCTTGAGGTCTATTGAAATATCCGGTATGCTCCGCCGCAAGGCTGGCCCGCTCGTTGCTGAGATAGCGCTCGCGCACCGTCCCGAGGTCGGAAAGCAGCGAGATCGATACGGCAAAATTGCCGCTAAAGCTGCCTGCCGCGATGGCCCGGCCGTATTGGGCATAAGGCACCATGAACCGGATCATAAATCCAATGACCAGGATGCCTCCCAGAAGCTGTGCCTTGCTGATGCGGTAGCCCTGGGCCGCCGCTGCCAGCGTCCAGCAGATGAGAGGTGTAAACATTGCCTGCTTGGAGAAGCTCAGCAGACCTCCCTCAAGCCATAAAAGGCCTGTCGCCGCGGCAGCAGGAAAGTTGATGCTGCTGCGGCCGTTGGTCTTGCGGATCTGGTACGTGACTCCCAACAGGATGGCCAGTTCGCTGAACCGGTTGATCTGCACGAGGGCGCTGTACAAACCTCCATTCGACCGTCCTATATAGAAGCCGATTACGTAGATGAAGATGCTGAAGATCAGGCATCCGGTGGACGCGCTCTGGAGATTGTTCAGGCTCGAGATGTCGCTCAGAAAAGCGCGTTTGCGGGTCAGCCGCTTACTTAGCAGAACAGCGATCAGCATCGCGAACATGCCTGCGAGGAAGACCTCGATCGTCAGTCGCGGCTCATACAGGTTGGATTGCGCCGGCTCACCGAGCACCGCCTTCCAGACCAGCCCGAGGATGACGCCCAGCACCGAGTAGAAAAAGACATACCCGCCGGAGGGCGTCGCCAAACCACCCGCCAGATTGAAGGTCATACCAGCGAGGAGGACGAATCCGAAGGAGCAAAGGCTGAAGAAAAGGTCCGTACGGTCGAGCTGCTGCATGATCAGCAGAGCAAACGCAAAGGTGCCCACATAGAACATGGAGATTTGCGTGGGCAGGCGAAGACGCATCAGACCCGATCAGTCTACCAGTGGCCCGGCCGCAAGCGGTGCGCCCGCATGGTACCTTTGGGCCACTTCGGTTTGCACGCGCGCACGAAGCTCTCGACGAGACCACCCCAAGGAGTGATCAGCGCTAGCCCGTCCAATGCAGCGCCGGACCGTTTGGCCCCCGCTGCGCTACCACCGGCTGCACCCCTTTGCTGTGTCCTGTAACGGACGGGTAGAATAGCAGGATTCCGATCGTTTTGGGCTTCGCCCATCTACCGAACGCAATGGAGGATCTCTTTTTGGCGACACGCGACCGTTTTCTCTTTACCAGTGAGTCTGTAACCGAGGGCCATCCCGACAAGATTGCCGACCAGATCTCCGATGCCATCCTCGACGCCTGCCTCGAGCAGGACCCCTACAGCCGCGTCGCCTGCGAGACTCTGACCTGCACCGGCCTGGTCGTCATCGCCGGAGAGATCACCACCAAGGCCTACGTCGACTTCCAGACGCTTGTGCGAAAAACCGTCGCCGACATCGGCTATACCCACTCCGAGTACGGCTTCGACTCCCACACCTGCGCCGTCATCTCCACCATCAACAAGCAGTCGCCCGATATCGCGCAGGGCGTCGACACCGGCGGCGCCGGCGACCAGGGCATGATGTTCGGCTACGCCACCCGCGAGACCCCCGAGCTGATGCCGCTTCCCATCTCGCTCGCCCATCGCCTCAGCGAAAAGCTCTCCGAAGTTCGCAAGTCCGGCCTCATGTCCTACCTCCGCCCTGACGGCAAGAGCCAGGTTACCGTCGAGTACGCCGAGGTAGGCAAGCCCGCGCGCATCGACGCCGTCGTCATCTCCAGCCAGCACGACGAACACGTCACCAACGAGCAGCTCCGCGCCGACATCCTCAAGCACGTCATCCAGGCCGTCATTCCAGCCGAACTCCTCGACGCCGACACCAAGTACCACATCAACCCCACTGGACGCTTCGTCATCGGTGGACCGATGGGCGACTCCGGCCTCACCGGCCGCAAGATCATCGTCGACACCTACGGCGGCATGGGACGTCACGGCGGCGGCGCCTTCTCCGGCAAAGACGCGACCAAGGTCGACCGCTCCGCCGCCTACATGGCCCGCTACATCGCCAAGAACATCGTCGCCTCTGGTCTCGCCGAACGCTGCGAGGTGCAGCTCGCCTACGCCATCGGTGTCGCGGAGCCCGTCAGCGTCCTGGTCGACACCTTCGGCACGGGCACGATCGCCGAGTCCAAGCTCGAAGACCTCGTCCGTGAGAACTTCAGGCTCACGCCCAAGGGCATCATCGAGAGTCTCAACCTTCGCCGTCCCATCTTCAAGCAAACCGCCGCCCACGGACACTTCGGCCGCACCGGCTCGGACTTCACCTGGGAGCGCATCGACAAGGCACAACTGCTCAAGGAAGGCGCTGTCGTCGAGCAGCCCGTCGCCGTCGCCCGCTAGCCTCTTCGATCGAACACAACCAGGGCGAGCCGCGGCTCGCCTTGGTTCTTTGCTCGCCCGCATCTACTGCCGTTGTGCCCGCGGCTTCAACGTCAATACCAGGATGTGCGTGTCGGGCACGGCGGCAACCTCCGCAGGCTCCAGCGTCGACCGTACCTCCGCCATCGTCCCCTGCAGATGGTCGCTGTCGAGCAGAACGTGCGTCGCCCCCAACGCATCCGCCGCCAGCCGCGCCGCGCCAAGCCCATTTTCCGGCAGCGGCATCGCCGGGTACGAGGTCGTCTCCGAGAACTGCGCCGGATCCCCCGTCATGATAAGACTCCCCCGCTCCGGGTACGCTCCATGCGCCAGCAGAAACGCCGCCACCAGCCGGTCCTTGCTGCCCAACTCGTTCATCTCCGGCACCGTACGCCGATCCTCCATCACACCGGCCGTGAAGTAGAACAGCACGGAAGCCGCAGCCAGCCATGCCGCCGTTCGACTCGCCTGTGCGACCCACCGCATCCCCGCCACGGCCAGCACCGCCGAGAGCGGCAGCAGGCCCCCAAACGTCCGCAGCGCCGAAAAGCTTCCGATCGCCGGCAGCACAAAGCTGTAGACCAGAACGATGACGATTGCGAAGGTGGCGCCGCCCGCGAGCTCGGGCGTAGGAGCCCGCTCCTCTCCTTTGCCCCGAAGCCCCAGCAGCGGCAAAAAGATTGCCGCGAAGCCGATCAGCAAAAAGATGATGCGGTACACGATCAGAGGAAACGCAGCCACGCGCATCTTGATCAGCCGTCCCACACCGGCCGAAAGAAAGCTGTGGAGACTGACCGGCTGGTTATACCGGCTCATGTCCGCGAGGTCGGTCATATAAAGCGCCTTCGAGGAACCCGAAGGAAAGGCTTGACCAAGCACGGCATAGTCGATCACGTGCATCGGTATTGCCGCCGCAAAGAAGGCGACCACCACCAGGGCAGAGTACGCGGGCGAGGCGCCGCTCTGCTCACCCGATCTCCAGCGCATCCACAGCACCACCAGCACCGGCACCAGCAGAAGGATCACGTCATTGCGAATCAGGTTCGCAATCACCAGGCAAAGGAGCGCGAGCGCATCCTCTGTGTAGCTCCGGAAACGCACGCGAAACAGCGCCAGGAACCACGCCACAGCCGCGGCATAGAACAGCGTCGAGTCCGGTGTAATCGATCCGATCCACAGCGGCGGTAGAACCAGGCAGAGCAGATAGCTCGCGCACGCGATGCGCCGGTTCCCGCTGTAATCCATCGCGATCTTCCATGCGGCCATCGCGAGGAGAACGCCCATCAGCGTCGAGATCACGATCGCCGAGCAAAGGTTGACTCCACCAAAAGGCTTCGCCAGCAGCAGAAAGAAGCTCGTGCCCGGAAGCCAGTACTCGATGCCATGCGTTGGCACCTGAAGTTTGTCGAGCTGGTAGTCGTACAGGAAGTTCTCGACAAAGCCATGATGTTTGCTGAGCGATTCGGCCAGCGCAAGATAGGAGCACGAGTCCGGCGTGCCGCAAAAGCTCATGTGCCGTCCAAACCACAGGCGCACCAGCAGCACCACAAAGGTTCCGGCGAGCGCCATCACTAGCTCACGATGTCGCCTGCCCCAACTCGCCTCTTGCATCCGCTGGTAACTCCTTCACGTCAGGTCTCCAGGGCATGGCAAAGCTCAGCCCGGAGCAATCCTGCCCCACTATAGCGTAGCTTTCGGGCCAGGGAATACGGAGGAACGGAGCGCTCCGGGCGCCTCGAAGATCACGTCACGCGTCCACTCACGCGCAGCAGCACAACCTCTATCGCCGATGTGCGCATCAGACGGTAACATTCTGTAACAATCTTCGTATCTTCCGGTTGAGAACTCTCGGTCTCACAGACTAGGGTACGTCTATGCGCATCCGCTCTTGGTACGACATCCAGTTCCATCTTCCCTCACCGACACCCATGGTGGCGCTCCTGCAGCTCCATCCGTCGTTGAACCTGCTCCTGGTGCGGCCGGAAGAGATCTCGATCGAGCATGGAACCGGAGACGCCGCGCAGAGACTCACGCCTGAGCAGTATTTTGATTGCTTCGGCAATCGCTGCCTGCGCTTCGCGGCCCCGGCAGGCGCCATCCGTCTCTCCGGCAACAGCCTCGTCGAAATTGCGGGCATGCCGGATGAGATACGCACCGAAGCGACACAGGCCCCGGTCGAAGCGCTTCCCACGGAGACCCTGCAGTTCCTCCTCGCCAGCCGCTACTGCCAGGTCGACCAGATGATCTCGATCGCCAACGACCTCTTCGGCGCGACCACCCCCGGCTGGGCTCGCGCGATCTATATTCGCGACTGGGTGCACAACCACGTCAGCTTCAACTACGCCACGGCGCGCCCGACCAAGACCGCTCTTGACGTCTTCACCGAACGCGTTGGCGTATGCCGCGACTTCCAGCACCTCGCCGTCACCCTCACGCGCGCCATGAACATCCCCGCACGCTACGTCACCGGCTACCTCGGAGACATTCGCCACCACTACTCCGGCCCGGGCGACTTTTCCGCGTGGTACGAGGTCTTCCTCGACAACCGCTGGTGGACGATGGACGCTCGCCACAACGATCCACGCATCGGCCGCGTCCTGATGGCCACTGGCCGCGACGCGACGGATGTAGCCATCACTACCAGCTTCGGCATCGCCAACCTCACACACTTCTCGGTCGAGTCGGATGAGATCGATGAGCACGGAAACAGCGTCCCGCTTCCGCCCGGACCCCTCAGCCCACCCGCGCCCGGTCCCACCGCCTAGCGATCCGCCCCTGCCGTCCCAGCCCGCGCAATGTCTGCGATCTCAAGCACATCGTCAGGTCATGGGTGAGCCGCGTGTACTCCGCCTCGCGCATGCCAGCGGACGAACCCCAAGACAGAAGAAGCAGGCGTCGTAGCCTCGCAGCTTATCTTCAACCGGTCCGAAGTCAAAGAAATCCATATGGACCATCTCGCTGACCTTTGCCGGCTGCGAGCCCATTCCACTCCGCGTTACGGCGAGTACCTCGGCGACGCCAGGGTCGAGCACGCACTTCCGCAGCACACCCTGCCCCACCATCCCAGTGGCGCCGAACAGGATCACTCTCATGAGCCCGAGCCGCTCAGTGGGCCTTCTCTCCGCTCGCAAACGTCGCCCACGGGCCGGCCTCCATGTCCTTCAGGATCGGCTGCTGCCAGGCAAACTCCGGGTGCTCCTTGAAGAACGGCTCGGCATGGAAGTCCTCTCCGCAGGGGTGACCCGCGCGCGCCGTAAAGCTCATCTTCGCCGCCATATCCGCCGTCATCACCTTGCCCGTCACCGCCCCGCTCGGCGAGAAGGGCGCCAACCCCCACACCGGCTCACCTTCACCGGAGTTCTCCTCGTGCCCGCACAAGCTGCGCTGGGCCGCCCGCACCCGGTGCTCAAAGCTGTCCTCATGGTCCGAGAGATACGCCTCGGCCACACTCGCGTCGATCTTTCCCATGTGCTCCTGGATGAACTGCTCCGCACGCACATGCCGCGCATTCATGGAGCTCGACAGGTTCTTCGGATTGAAGCCTGTCGTGTCGTCACGAATCAGATCCGGGTCCGCAGCAAAGTTCGACGAGACGAAGTAGCCATCCTTCTTGCGCGTCAGCGGCGTGTGCGTCCGTCCCAATTCCAGATACGCGATCTCTCCCGTCTTCCTGTCGCCGATCATCCAGCTGTTCGCATATCCGCCGTTGTTGCCGTCGCGCATGATGGCCGCGTACTCGCCGATCGAGCTCGCATACTGCATCGCTCTCCGCGACCGTACAAACTCCGGCACGCCGCCGACGTCGAACCCCTTCGCCATCGGCAGCGTAGTCTCTGTGATCATTAGGCCGGCAGCGTTCACGCCGAAGTCGTCCTGGCTTGTAATCACCCCCGGCGTCCCGTCCATCAGTATGCGGTGCCCCTGCTTGGGAACGATGTCAAACACCACCGTCCATCGCTCGCCCTCCGCGTAGCTCGACCAGTTCGAGTGCGCCATCACGATCTTTCCGTCCTTCGTCGCCCTGCCCGTCGCGATAAACGCGCTGCACTTGCCCGGAGCCGTCGCCATTGGCGGATTGGGCTTGCCCTCCTTCGCGTTCATGGTGGGCAGGTAGTAGTCACGGATCTCGAGAACGCCGTTCAGCGCAACAATGTCCCACAGGTCCTGGGTCGTGCCGGCATCCTTCATGCCGTCAGCGATCCCCTGGAGCTCATCCCTGTACTCCGCGCTTACGTGTGGCCACAGAACCGTCCTCCCCACCTCGCGGAAGTACGCCCAATCCTTTCCCGTTTCGTGCTTGTTCTCGACCGAGTACACCTGGATGTTGTCCTCGATCGCATCCTTCAACATGTAACCGTGCTGGTAACCGATCTCCCGCGGTGTGCCCTCTAGGTGAACATAGGTCCAACCATCGCGGTCAAAGCTCCACGCCTGGCTGCTCATCTTCAGCGGACCTTGCGGAACCCCGGTCGCCGTCGTCTGAGCGATTCCAGACAAAGCAGCAAAGACACCCATCAAACACAATGACGATAGGAGAGCTCTAAATTCACGGCGCATCAGGCCAACTCCTCAAAGCAGGGAAGTGTCAGCAGCATACAGCACACATCGCCATCACTTTCCGGAGTGTCGACCTCCGCGGCGTGCCAGAGGATACTGGATATGCAAACCGTTATGACTACCCGCCCGATCGATAGCTCGCACACCCCGCCGGAGCCTGCCAGCAGTCTCGTCCCCACGGCAAAGCTCCCCGGCATCTTCGCCGGCAAGGCCTGGCAGCAGGTGCTCGCGCGCGATAGCTCCGCCGACGGCCAGTTCGTCTACGCCGTCCGGTCCACACACATCTTCTGCCGCCCCAGCTGCCCCAGTCGCCGCCCCTCGCGCAAGAACGTCACCTTCTTTCCTTCCCCCACGGCGGCTGAGACCGCAGGCTACCGGGCCTGCAAGCGCTGCGAGCCCAACCTCGCCGCCCCGCGCTCCGACCCTCACGCCCAAGCGCTCGCAACCGTCACTAGGTACCTCAAAGAACACGCAGCCGAGCGGACCACACTCAAAGAGGTCGCCCTAGCCACCGGTGTCCCCCGCCTCACCATCCTTCGCGGCTTCAAGCGCGTCCTCGGTGTCACGCCGGCGCAGTTCGCCAGGGAACAGCGCCTCGCTAGCTTCAAAGACCGGCTCAAGCCCGCAGCCCAGCCCCGCGCAACCCGCGTGACCGACGCCATCTACGACGCCGGCTTCGGCTCCTCGTCGCGCCTGTACGAGGCGAGCTCCGCGACCCTCGGCATGACGCCTACCGATCTCAAGAATGGAGCCGCGGCCCTGACGATCCATTACGCCATAGCCGACTCTCCCCTCGGACGGACGCTCGTCGCCGCCACGCCGGTCGGCATCTGCGCCATCGCCTTCGGCCACTCGGACGCCGTCCTTCGCCACGACCTGCGCGATCGCTTTCCCAAGGCCAACCTGGTCGAGGAGAGGTTCGCAGCCGGCGTCGCGGAGGCTGCCGCAGCGGCCAAAGACCCGCAAGCGGGCTGGCTCGCCGAGGCCGTCCACTTCGTCCTCGCGCAGCTCTCCGAACACCCCGCCGCCGCACGCTTCCCCATGGATGTCCGCGCCACCGCCTTTCAGCACCGCGTCTGGGAGGCGCTGCGGCAGATCCCCCGCGGCGAAACCCGCACCTACACGCAGATAGCTCAAACCCTCGGACAGCCGACCGCCGCGCGTGCCGTCGCCTCAGCCTGCGGCGCAAACCCGGTCGCGCTCGCCATCCCGTGCCACCGCGTCGTCGGCGCCAAAGGCTCGCTCACCGGCTACCGCTGGGGTGTGGAACGCAAGCAGACAATCCTCTCCGCCGAAGCACAGGGGAGCCCAACCTCCGCTTAAGCCCCCGGCCTCGCCGTCCCGGCCGCTAAACTTCCCGCCTCTTCACGGGTCCTCTCCAGAACCCCACTTCCTGCGCCCCCGTCTGCTCTGTAACATCGAATCGTGAGGTACGGGTCGACCGTAGCTGCCCGGAACCGGAAGAACCCTCTTGACGACGACCTCCCCAGTTCGCGATCTTGCGCCTCCGTCCGCGCCTGCAACCCCCTCTGTACCGGCACGCAAGCTGGCACTCCCTGCCCTCAGCGGCATTCGCACCCTGCTCGCCATCTTTATCCTGCTCTTCCATTTCACTCCGCCGCACGTCGATTTTCTCCACCCCATCATCGATAACAGCTTCATCTTCGTCGGCACCTTCTTCCTCATCTCCGGCTTTATCCTTACCTACAACTACGACGAGCGCGCCACCTCTCTGCGCAAGCGAGATTTCTGGCTCGCCCGCTTCGCCCGCCTCTACCCCACCTACCTCTTCGTGCTCCTGCTCTCCACGCCCCTTCTCTTTGCGGAGTGGCAGGCTCGCCCCCACGGAGAATTCTGGACCGGCCTCATCATTACGCCGCTCCTCCTCCAGGGCTGGAGCCCCAACCTCGCCACCTTCTGGAACACGGTCGCCTGGACCCTCTCCGCCGACCTCCTGCTCTACTTCCTCTTCCCCTATGTCCTTCGTCTCTGGGCCACCCGCGGCACCTTTCTGAACACGCCCGCACGGCTCGTCGGAGTCATCGCCGTGCTCTGGCTCATCGGCATCGCGCCGCACACCTACTACCACTTCGCCAACCCCGACCATCTCTCCGCCCCGGCAGACCGATTCACCGGCACGCCCTGGATGCGGGTCCTCAAGTACACCCCCGCAGCCTACCTCTGTACCTTTCTGGTCGGCCTCACGCTGGCCAAGCTCTACGCGCTTATCACGCTCGACACCCGCAAGCGCCTCCTGATGTCCGCCGTCGCCCTCACCGCCATCCTCCTCTTCTTCTACCTCGGCGCGCCCCACGTCCCCTACGTCATCATCCACGGAGCCCTCCTGCTTCCGCTCTTCTGCCTCCTGGTACTCGGGCTCACCGGCCCGAACCCGATCGCAGCCGTCTTCGCCTGCCGTCCGCTCGTCCTCTTCGGCGAGGCCACCTTTGCCCTTTACCTGCTGCACTTCAACGTCTTCGAGATGATCCACGACTACCACCTGCCCGAGCGGCTCCACCTCACACCTCTCGACCCCTGGATCTCCTACCTCTTCATCATCGCGCTCGCCTACGCCACCGTCCGCTTTATCGAGAAGCCCTCCCAGCGCCTGCTTCTCCGAAACTTCAGACGTCCGAGACCCCTCCCGGCAACCTCCCCCGAGAGCGCCTGATTCTCTCGCCGACACGCAATCAGAAGGCTGCAGGAGTCGCAAACAATCGCGGGCGAGCGAGAGGAGCCGCCTCCGAGCACCGATCGAGTAAGCAGCAAAGGCCCTGCCGAAGCAGGACCTTTGCCTTTCATTGATTGGCCGAGCTCTACGGATTCACGATCTGCGTTGCATGATCTCCGTTCGGCGCGGAGGACACGCAGGTCGGCAGTGCCGAAGCAGGGAACGGCTGGTTCTGAATCTGCTTCAGGCTGCCGGTATGCGAATCGAGCTGCAGCCCTGAGACCGTGGCCGCGGCGCTGTTGGACGTGTACAGGTACTGCCCCAGAGCCGGATCGATCGTCGCGCAGGTCGGGTTCGTATCCACCTGCGTCGCGCCCGAACCGACTGCCGATGGCGTTCCCGTCGCCGTGTCGATCGCGTACGCTCCAATTGAGTTCGAGTTGAAGTTCGTCACATACAGGTACTTGCCGCGCGGATCGATGATCACGTTCACCGGAAACTGTCCCGTCGTAAACGGCCCATTCACCATCGGCACCAGACCTCCGCCTGTCCCCACAATGTAGCCGATCAGCTGGTTCGAGACCTGGTCCGTCACATAAACGAAGCGCGCCGTCGGATCCTCGGTGATCCAGCTCGGCACCACACCGGCAGGAAATCCGCCCAGCACCGTGGCTCCAATCGAGACCGGCGTCAGAGCGCCCGTCGTCGGATTCTGCGAGAACGCCAGCGCCACGCCGCCCGGCCCGGTTCCGCCACCCGCCGTGGGCACCGTCTCACGATCCACCACGTACACGAAGTGATTGAAGCCGCTCGCGACAATACTCACCGGGTTGTTACCGACATTCACTGAAGTCGGCGCCCCCAGCGTCGTGTCTGAGTTGATCGGGAAGATCGTCACCAGACCCGCCCCCGGCAGCGCGTTCGTAAACCCAGGCTGGTAGGTCGATGTCACATACAGGAACTTGCCCGCAGGATCGATGGTCACCGCAGTTGGAAAGCTTCCGGCCACATTGGACGTCTTCTCGGCGTAGAGCTTTCCATCCGTCCCAATCCCGTACGGCACCACCACCGAGTCGTCGCGAAACACCACATACAGCGTCTTCCCGTTAGGCGCCGTCACCAGCGCCACAGGGTTCCGGTTCGATGTCGGCAGCGGCGAGTCGGCCAGCTGCACCAGAGCGCCCGTCTGGTAGTCCACCTTGTATGCGTTGATCACGCCCGTTGACGTACGTGTCGAAGCAGCCACATACACAAATGCAACCGTATAGTCGCGGCTGCACGCCGTGACGCCCAATCCCAGAGCCAGAGACAGTACCGAAGCCGTCGCGTACCGGCCCATCTTCTTCAACATCATGCGTTCCTCAGCTCCCGTGCAGGTCGTTCGACCGCCACTTACAAACCAAAAACTTGTTCACCTGCAAAACGCCGGCCGCATGTATCCGTCCCGAACATCATGGGCGATGCGGCTAGTACACACTTCCGCTGATCACCAGGCACGTCGCCAGACCCGTCGCCGTGAACTTCGATCCTCGAGGAAGATCCGAGAGCTGCCCCGTATTCTGGTTGATCGCTTTGCCCGTGATCGTCCCATCCACGGTATTCGACGTGTACACCCATTGGTTCGTGGGGTCCTCCGCCATGCAAACCGCCCCAGACCCCGTCGGATATGGATTGTTCGAGTCCGGAATCTGCTGCAACTTGCCCGTGGAGCTGTCGATCGAAAATGCAGAGATCGTGCTGTTCGCGTTGTTGGAGTTCGTCGTCGACTGGTTCACCACGTACAAGTACCGTCCACGGTTATCCGTCAGCGTCCATACAGGATTGGACGTAAGTGGCAAATTGTTCACACCTCCGCCGGTCAGCGTGTTCAACGAGCAGTTCGTCCCCGGCGTATACGGCAGAATCTGTCCGCCCGGGCTCGCCGCGGTCGCGGCAGAGTCCGTCAGGTAAATGTACGATCCAGTCGAGTTGATCGAGGTCAGCCTGCCCGCGCCCGTCACGATCTCCGAGTTCGTCGTCTGCGTCAGCTGGCCGTTGCCTGAGTTTATCGAGTACGGGAAGATCGAGTTCGTCCCCGAGTCCAGCGTGTACAGGCACGAGCCGCCGCCCGTCTTCGTCATCGTCGGCGCAACCCCCACCGGAAAAAAGTTCAGGTTGATATTGTTCGCATTCTTGATCTGATTGTTCGTCACCAGCGAAAGCCGGCCCGTATTCGGATCAATCGCAAACACCGTGATGTCGCCCCGACCCTCCTGCGCATAGGTCTGCTGTGGGCTGGTGGTCGATGTTGCATCGATCACGCCGGCAGGCGCCAGGCTGTCCAGTACATAAAGGAAGTTGCCCGAGCTGTCGATCGCCGCCCACACCGGCGTCTGGCCCTGGCTCGTAAACAGCTGCTGAAAGGTGAGGATGCCGTCGCCACCAACGCTGAACTCAGCGACGTTCTGCCCAGTCAGACCCGTGGCGCCCGAACCTCCTGCATTGATGACATAGAGATAGCGCCCGCCCGGCTTCACCACTATCATCCTCGGGTTGGTGCCACTCGCCGAAAATGGAGAGTTCGGCACCGCCGTCAGGTTCCCCGTGTAGTCGTCAATCTTGAAACCGGCGATCTGGTTGTACTGCGTCCCGCCCACCCACATAAATCCGATCGTGCCGCCGCCGCATGCCGTCATGCCGAGACCTACAGCCAGCGACGCCACCAGGGCCATCGAGATACGGCCAAACTTGCTCAACTTCATGTGCTTCCTTCGTTCTTGCGCTATCGCCATCGCATCTTTACGCGCGGACAGCAAGCAGATCACTGGGATTGCAATACTCCGGTTATTGTAGAAGCTGCAGCCCGTTTGTGCCACTTCGCCGCCAGTCTCGCTGCGCTCCGGAGAGTCCCGATTCGGACTCAACCTGCAACCATTTGCAAACGGAAACCTGCGCTCACCAAACGTCTCGGCAGACGTCGCAGCGGCCACGATCACCTCTCGAATCGCACTCAGAAAACAAGAGAGGCCCGAGCCGAAGCCCGGACCTCTCCCCCGTGCTAAACGAGCTACCAGGTACGGCAGGCGTTCGCCGACATCATCGGTTGCCCGACCTTGCATCCAAACGCCTTTCCAAACTCCTCAAAGTTCTGCACCGTGCCCTTTACCCGCCACTCGCCCGAGCTGTGCGGGTCGGTCTTCGCCAGCACGCGCGCGCTCTGCTCCGTCGCGTTCTGGCACCATACCTGGCCGAACGAGATGAAGAAGCGCTGCGCCGGCGTGTACCCGTCCTTTTCCCCGCTCACATAGCCCGCTCCCGGTCCGCCCTGCTTCGCGATCGTCTCCATCAGCGCCTGGTACGCAATGCGGATGCCGCCGTTGTCCGCCGTGTTTTCGCCCAGCGTCAGGTGCCCGTTCAGCTTCTGTCCCGGAGCCACCTCGAAGCCGTCGTACTCCTTCGCCGTGCACTCCGTGCGGTCGTTGAACTTCTTCAGATCCTCCGGCGTCCACCACACCCGCACGTTGCCGTTCAGGTCGTACTTCGATCCCTGGTCGTCGAAGCCGTGCGTCATCTCGTGCCCAATTACCACGCCGATACCGCCGAAGTTCACCGCCGGGTCCATCCTGTTGTCGAAGAACGGCGGCTGCAGGATGCCCGCTGGGAAGTTGATGTCGTTCTGCGGCGGGTTATAGTACGCATTCACCGTCGGCGGCGTCATGCCCCATTCCCGTTCATCCACCGGCTTGCCCAGCTTCGCCAGGTTGCGGCGCTCCTCGAAGATCGCATTCCGGTCCGCGTTCCCCAGGAGGTCGTCGCGCTTCACCTCGAGCTTCGAGTAGTCGCGCCAGTGCTCCGGGTAGCCGATCTTGTCGCGGATCGAGTCGAGCTTCTTGCGCGCCTCCACCTTGGTCTCCGCGCTCATCCACGGCAGCTGCTTGATGTCCTCGGCCATCGCCGCCTCAAGCGCCTTCACCAGCTTCTCCATGTTGTCCTTCGCGTCGGGCGGAAAGTTCTGCCGCACCCACTCCTGCCCCACGGCCTCGCCCAGCGCCACATCGGTCAGGCGCGTGCAGCGCTTCCACCGCGGCTGCTCCTCCTTCTGCCCCTGCAGCGTCTGGTTGAAGAACGCAAAGTTCTCCTGCTCAAACGGCGTCGACAGCAAAGGAGCCGCGCCATGCAGTGTGTGCCAGCGCAGATAACTCTTGATCGCGTCAAGATTCTCCTTCTCCAGCACCGCGTTCACCGTCTTCACATATCCCGGCGAAGCCACGTTCAGCGTCGGCACCGAGCCTAAGCCGATCCCGCTCAGGTACTGCTTCCAGTCGTAGTCCGGGCTCAGATCCTGCACCTCGGCCACGGTCATCACGTGATACCGCTTCGCCGGATCGCGCATCTCCACGCGTCCCATCGACCCCTTTGCCAAGGCCGTCTCGATGCGCATCACATCAGCGGCTTCCTTTGCCGCCTGCTCGGGCGTGTCGCCCAGCAGCACAAACATCTTCGTGACATGCTCGACATACTGTTCGCGGATCTTCTTGCTGCGGTCGTCGTCCGTCAGGTAGTAGTCCCGGTCCGGCAGCGTCAATCCACCCTGCCCCGTGCCGGCAATCTGCTGCTTGGAGTCCTTCTGATCCTGCTGCACGCTTACCCGGAAAAACCCCCCGCCGGCGTACTTGTCAAAGCTCTGGGCGTTGAATGCCGCCAGGTCCTTCGCGCTCTTCAACCGCGCAATCTCGTCGAGCTCCGGCTCGACCGGCTTCGCCCCTAGCTTATCGACCGCCGCCACGTTCATGCACGCCGCAAAGTAGTCGCCATATTTCTTCTGCAAGGGAGACTTCGGAGCATCCGCAGCCGCCTTCAGGTCGTTGTACAGCAGGTAGTTGTTCCGGTCCCCCAGCTCGTTAAAGCGTCCCCACCGCACCTGGTCGCTCGGAATCGGATTGTTCTTCACCCAGTTCCCGCACGCGTACTGGTAAAAGTCCGTGCAAGGATCGGCCGCCTTATCGATCGCCGAAAGGTCGAAGATGACCGGCTTCTTCGGAATCGCCGTCGGCCCGGTGGCCGTGTCGCTGGTCGTGAACGCCTGCCCAAAGCCGAAGCCGCTGGACAGTATCAACAGGGAAGCAAGTGACTTACATTGCATGGCATGGCCTCAGAAGTTGGGTGGAAGCGGTCTCGGTTGAAACGGCGGTCGCGCGGTTCTCCGCACTCGAAAAGGTCTCCCGCCGGGCAGATTGCAAAAGAAACGGTGCTGTAACCTTGCACCCGCACGCGCCTGCTCTGCAAGTCCCTTGTTCCGCGATCACGCAACCCGGCACCCCGGAGACGGCGAAAGGCCAGGCTCGAAGCCTGACCTTTACGCAGTTAGAAACCCCCACATCGACCCGGAAAGTTCCCGTCTAGAAGATCTTCAGATGGATCGTCAGGTACTTCTTCGGGTCCTGCCGGATCGTCGTCACCAGCGTCGTGCTCTCGGTCAGCAGCTTGTTGAGGTTGGTGTACGCCGTGTCATCCGTTGCCAGCTTGCCCAGCGTCCCCCGGCCCTGCTGCACGCCCGCCACCAGCGCATTCACTTGCGTGACGGTGTCCTGCAACTGCTGCCGGAATTGCGGATCCTTCGCCAGCAGACCGATCGCACCCTTGCCCTGGTTCGCATCCGTCAAGAGCTGGTTCGCCTGTGCCAGCGTCGCGTTCAGGTTGTTGTAGAGCGTCTCGTCCTTCAGCAGCTTGCCCGCCGTCCCCTGTCCATTCTGCACACCCGCCATCATGCTGTCGAGCCGCCCCACCGCTGAGTTCAGCCGGTTATACATCGTGTCGTCGTTCATCAGCTTGCCCACGGACCCCTTGCCGCTGTTCAGGTTCGCCGCCAGCTTATGCAGCTCATCCACCGTCGCATTCGCCTTGTTGTACAGGTCCGGGTTATTGATCAACTGCCCAACCGAACCCTTTCCGCTCTGCAGGTTGTCGACGATCGTATTCATCTTCGCCAGAATGACATTGAGACTCTCGATCGTCCCCTGACTCGCCTTCACCACGTCTGTCAGGCTGGGCGTCTCCACCGTCTTCAACTCGTCGCCGTTCTGCAGCTGCGGTCCCGTCGCGTACTGGCTGTTGATGTCGACCACCGTGTCGCCCAGCACACCCACCGTGCTCAGCGCTGCCTTGGAATCCTTCTTGAGGCTGCTCTGGTACTTCGAGTCCAGCTTCATCACCACCTGCACCGGCGTCAGCTTACGGTTCGGATCGCTGGTCACCACGATCGACTTCACCGCGCCGATCGTCACACCCTGCAGCTCCACCGCCGCGCCTTCCTTCAGACCAGCGGAGTTCTCAAAATAAGTCGTCACCGTGATCTTGTGCGAAAAGACCCCCAGCCCGGAAGAGCTCGTCATCAGAAACAGCAAAGTCACCAGCACCACGACCGCAATCAAAACAATGAGACCGACCTTGAGTTGCGACCACCGTACCTCCTGCTGGCTGGGCATATCTCTCCTGAACCTCTTGATTCTGTGGAACGAGACCGGCGCACGCGCAGATCACCCGCTCCTGTGCCGGACCCTCGTCTCCAAAGGTCCGCAAGTCATGCACAGCGTCGAGAATACATGACCTCAGCATGGCCTATCGGCTGAAACAAGTACAATTTCAGCAGATGCCGAAAGAAACCTGCAGGTTTCAAAATCACGCCCCCGGCAGATCTCCCTCAAGCACGACCACCGCCATCGCCATCTCCCGCGCGTGCGTCAAGCTCAACGACGTTCGGCTCCCCCCCAACGCGCGCATCAATTCTGCCGCCCGTCCACTCCAGTGCAGGATCGGCCGCTGCCCAGGCAGCCTCCACACCTCCATCTCCATCCAGCTCACGCCGCGGCTGATCCCCGTGCCCAGCGCCTTCGCCCCCGCCTCCTTGGCCGCGAACCGCGCCGCAAAGCTCTCCGCCGGCCGCTTCTTCCGCAGGCAGTACGCAATCTCCCCGGGCGTGAAAATCTTGTGAAGGAAGCGCTCTCCATACCGGCCGATGCTTGCCTCGATCCGTCCGATCTCGATCAGGTCCGTCCCAACTCCCAGAATCACGCGCACGCTCCCAATCCGGCGCCTCCAAGCGCGTCACATGACCATCGTGCGGCCGATACCTCATGTTCCCCCGCACTCGGACCGATGTCACAGGTACAGCCTGCACGCAGCACAGGGCCAAACGTCAAAGCACAACGAAAGCGGTTCATGCAAAAGACCACCGGCACACTTCTCCTCGAGGCTACCAGCCTTGTTCCCCTCCCGCACCTGCTCCCGCATCTCCGTGCCTGCCTTCAGAGTGCCGGCGTCTGGACCGAAATGCCTCCAAGCCACTCGTCGGGCGCGGTCAGCCTCCACCTCGAATTATCCCTCCATGCGATCCCCCCGCTCTACACCGCACTCATCCGCTCGGGCCTCCACCTCAGACGCCCGGCTCACACCGCCCTTGCCGCCCTCTGCTCCGGAGCACACCTTGCCTCCGCCGGCAACCGCGATCTCCGCCTGGACATCCGTTCTCTCCCCGCCGAGCACCACCTCGGCATCCAGCAGCACGCCATCTCAGCCTGACATCGACGGCCCACGCGCTCGCACCGGAAGCACCGTTGCTCAGTGCACCACCACCACCTGGTTGCCGCCCCGCTCCTTCACGGCATACATCGCCCGGTCGCAGCTCATCATCAGCTGGTCCCAGTTGCGTTCCCTCGTACTCAGCCCCGCTACTCCAAAGCTCGCGCTCACCCTTGCCTCGCGCTGCTCGATCATTGGCTGATTCTCCTCCAAACACGACCGGAGGTGCTCGGCAACAATCCGCGCATTCCTCAGCGTCGTGTCTGGCAGCAGCATCACGAACTCGTCCCCACCAAGCCGCGCAAGGTAGTCATTCTTCCGCAGCTTTCCCCGCAGGCACCTCGCTACCGCAATCAGCAACGCATCTCCAGAGTGGTGCCCGTAGCAGTCGTTGACCTGCTTGAAGCCGTCCAGATCGATCAGGATGGCACACGTCGTCTTTCCATGGAGACCGCCTACCAGAAGCTCGTGCTCCGCCGCCCTTTCGATCGCCCTGCGGTTCAAAAGTCCGGTCAGCGGATCGGTCAGCGCCTGCTCCTCCAGCTCCTGCCGGAGCCCCGCGGCCGTCATCCACATAAACGCGATCGTCACCGCGCCCTGCAGCACAGAGGTCGCCAGCAACGTCCAACTCAACACCAAACTGCCCTCCAGGTAGTTGTCCGGTGCGCCCACGTACATCGTTCCTGCCGCCCGCACCAGATTGTTGAGGCAAAGCAGGCCCAGTACACCGCCCATCACCCAGCCCGAGGGACGCAGCGGCCCGGTCGCTGTCCGAAACACAAACATGGCGCTGAGCCCCAGCTGCAACGCCAACACCAGGCTGTAGAGAAACAGCCGATGCTGCGTATTTGGTCCCATCAGCCCAAACCGTACCTGCACGGCCAGCGCCGCCGCCGCAAGCAGCGCCTGCATCTGCCACTGAAAGGCGCGTTGCCCCAAGAACTCCGTCAACCAGCGATGGAGAAACACATACGCCAGAGAAAAGAAAAGACCACCAGCTCCGATCGACATCCACGTCGGAACAGTGCCTCGAAGCGCAATCAGCACAGCTCCCAGAAATGCAAAAAACGTATACAGCGGAAACCAGCCGACCCCCTTCATCCGCCGGTGCAGAAGGGAGTTGGCCGCCGTGAGCAGCGTAAAGAGGCCAAGCAGAACCGCATGTTCGATATGCAGCGTGTGCATGTCCATGCGGAGATCCTCTCCAGTTTTCCAAAAGTAAGCTGCCTGGGGGCCCGGTCGGCTCTCTCGCGCTGAATTTCGCGTAGGGATCGTCGCGATGAGGTCGCGTTCACCACCTGTCGCAGCACCGTCCCGCAACGATCCGGTGCCCTTAGGTGCCGCGATTATAGCCACCTGCCATCACGTCGTCGCTACTTTTCTTTCAAAAACCGCCAACCGTATGGATGCACCTGCGGACCACACCCCCCATCTCGCGCTCATCGCTGCAAACGCATCACCGTAGGCCGGTGCATCCAGCTATCCGAATCCCCGATCACCAGCACTCCCGGCTGCCATCGCCCGTGGCTCAGCACCAGTCCCAGGCCCGTCGCATCCTTGCTCACGCGAAACACCGGCTCGCTTACGGCCACATCGCCCGCAGCAACGCGCGAGGTGAGCCGCACACCGCTCAGACCGCGCACCTCCTCCCACCTCCGTCCCCGCCCATCCAGCAAGGACGCTCGCAGGAGCCCCTCGCTCTGCGGCCGCCCCCTGCCCCGGTTCGCAATCCGCACCCTTACCCGCACCAGCCGCGCCCGCTCCTGCCCCCGCGCCGGGAAGCCCTCCATCTCGTCCGTCCCCTCGACCGCAAAGCACATCTCGTCGAAGCACACCTCCTGCCCCATCGGAATCACGCGCACCGGCTGCCTCCACGAGACCAGGAGCAGCACGCCGAGGTACACCACCCACACCCCGCCAACCCAGAGCAGCCCCCGCCTCGCCCGCCCGCGCTCGCCCCGGATCGCCCACAACGCCGACCCCGCGATCCCGATCGCCGTCCACAACACCAGCCCCACAAGCACGAGCTCCATCATGCCCGGCAGAACTCCCTCGCCCGCCTACGCCCAACCCCTACGCGGCGCTGCGGCATCCCTGCAACTCCGCGATCAACGCCGTGACCGCACCGGAATCGATCACCTCAGCCGCCCTCGCCACACCGGCACGGAGGTCCACCGCCCGGTCCGCCGTCACCAGCACCGCCGCCGCGTTCAACAGCACCACATCCCTCCGCGGTCCACGCTCACCCGCAAACACCGCCAGCAGCAGCCCCGCGTTCCACTCCGGATCTCCCCCCGCAAGCTCGCTCACCGGCGCACGTCCGATCCCCACATCCTCCGGTGTCAACGTCCTCCACCGCACCTGCCCGCCCCGCACCTCCGCCACCTCGCTCTCCCCGCTAATCGACAACTCATCCATCCCTCTGTTCTCCGTCTTCCCATGCACCACCAACGCATGCTGCGTTCCCAACAGAGCCAGAGCCTCCGCCACCACCGCCACCTGCCTCCGTCCGTACACCCCCACCACCTGCCGCGAAGCCCCAGCCGGATTCGTTAGCGGCCCCAGCAGATTGAACACCGTCCGCACCCCCAGACCGCGCCGCACCGGCATCACCGCCCGCATCGCCGGATGCATCGACGGCGCATGCAGAAACGCGAAACCGTACCTCCGCAGCGCCTCCGCCGCCTCCGCCGCCGTCAGATCCACCGCAATCCCGAGCGCTTCGAGCACATCCGCCGACCCGCTCCGCGACGTCACCGCCCGATTCCCATGCTTCGCCACCGTCGCCCCGGCCGCCGCCGCCACCAGCGCCGCCGCTGTCGAAATGTTGAACGTCCCGCTCGCATCCCCACCCGTCCCGCACGTATCCACCAGCGCATCCCGCTCGGCAGCCTCAAGCGGCAGAGCCGTCGCCGCCGACCGCATCGCGTCCGCAAAGCCCGCCACCTCCTCCGCCGTCTCCCCCCGAGCCGCCATCGCCCCCAGCAGCGCGGCGAGCTCCATCTCCGCCGGCGCGTTCCGCAAAATCTCTTCCATCAGCCCCCGAGCCTCCGCCCGCCCAAGCGTATCGCGCTCTTCCATCACGCGCCGCAGCTGGCTCAGCAGGCTCATCCCTCAAAAGCCTAGCAGCAGCACCAAACGCCGCAGCGCAACATCAACAAGCTAGCTTCACAAACCTAAAGCTAAGAGCTAGAAGCTGCATTGCGGCGCCGATAACCGCCCAATCCGTCCGAACCGTTTGCGACTCCTTCTCCCCGTCCGCTAAACTTCACTCGCAACCGCGAGCCACCCGAGCCCGCCATCACACCGCACAGGGGCCATACCCGACCATGAAGATCCACGAGTATCAGGCGAAGGAGATCCTTCGCAAATACAACGTCCCCGTGCCCGCGGGCGAGATGTCCACCAATCTCGAAGAGGCCGACACCACCGCCAAATCGCTCTTCGCCAAAGGCAACGCTGTCGTCGTCGTCAAGGCGCAGATCCACGCCGGCGGCCGCGGCAAGGGCGGCGGCGTCAAGCTCGCCAAAAATCTCGGTGACGCCAACGCCGCCTCCAAAGCCATTCTTGGCATGCAGCTGATTACCCACCAGACGGGTTCTCAGGGACAAAAAGTCCAGCGCCTCCTCATCGAAGAAGGCTCTGCCATCGACCGCGAGCTCTACCTCGGCCTCGTCCTCGACCGCGCCTCCGCCAAGATCGTCTTCATGGCCTCCCAATCCGGCGGCATGGAGATCGAGGAGGTCGCGCACAGCACCCCCGACGCCATCTTCAAGGAGTACATCGACCCCGCCGTCGGCTTCCAGCCCTTCCAGGCCCGCTCCCTCGCCTTCAAACTCGGCCTCAAACCCACCCAGATCAACCAGGCCGTCGCCTTCATGCAGGGCCTCTACAAGGCCTTCGTCGACACCGACTCCACCCTGATGGAGATCAACCCCTTCATCACCACCAAAGATGACAAGCTCCTCGCCCTCGACTGCAAGATCAACTTCGACGACAACGCCATGTTCCGCCACAAGGACCTCAAGGAACTCCGTGACCTCGCCGAAGAAGACCCGCTCGAGGTCGAAGCGTCGAAGTTCAACCTCAACTACATCAAGCTCGACGGCTCCATCGCCTGCATGGTCAACGGCGCCGGCCTCGCCATGGCCACCATGGACATCATCGAATACGCCGGCGGCAAAGCCGCAAACTTCCTCGACGTCGGCGGCGGCGCGAATCAGGAGCAGATCGAAAACGCCTTCGGCATCCTCCTCTCCGACCCCAACGTCAAGGCCATCTTCATCAACATCTTCGGCGGCATCCTCCGCGTCGACGTCCTCGCGCAAGGCGTCGTCAACGCCGCCCGCAAACTCAACGTCCAGATCCCCATCATCCTCCGCCTCGAAGGTACCAACGTCGAAGAAGGCCGCAAAATCTTAGCCGACTCCGGCCTCAACTTCCAGGTAGGCTCCACCATGAAAGAAGCCGCCGACCTAGCCGTCGCCGCCGCCAAAGCGTAGCTGCTATCCAAATCTCACGCTCTCCCTGGAGTAATACGGTGGCAAAAGCGCCTAAAGATCTGCGCGTCTGGCCGAAGGCAGTTCAGATGAGCATCGCGGTGTATAAAGCCACACAGGCCTTCCCAAAACAGGAGACCTATGGTCTGGCCTCGCAACTGCAAAGAGCTGCCGTCTCGGTTGCCAGCAACATCGCAGAAGGACGTGGTCGACTCACCAACGGGGAGTTCAAGCAGTTCCTCGGCATCGCCCAGGGGTCCAACTACGAAGTGCAGACGCAGGTCATCATCGCTCGCGAACTCCAGTTTTCAACGCCCGAACTCCTGAAAGCCGCCGAAGAGCTCAGCTTTGAAGTCGAACGGATGTTACGTCCCCTGATCGCCAAGGTCTCCGCCGAAGCAAAGATAGAGCGATGGCAGAAGCTGCAAAGTAGAAATCAGGGGCTCGAATCTCGGAGCGATGTCTCCCAGGAGAAGTGATGTCCATCTTCCGCCGCAAAAAGGCAGCCCCCAAGAACCCGCCACCCATTAAAGCCATCCTCTTCGATATCTTCGGCACCACCGTCGACTGGCTCTCCTCCATGACCATCCACGCCGAGCGCCTCGCCGCCGAGAAGGCCATCAACGCCGACTGGCAAGGTCTGGTCGAAGCCTGGCGCGCCCGCTACCAGCCCGCCATCAAACCCGTTCGCGAGGGCAAGCGACCCTGGACAGACTTCGACACCCCCCATCGCGAGCAACTCGACAAGATCATCGGCAACTTCGGTGCAGCCAAGAAGCTCACCTCCGCCGACCGCGACCTCCTCACCCACGGCTGGCACTATCTCGACCCCTGGCTCGACGTCGTCCCCGCGCTCCAGCACCTCAAACACCAGTTCATCCTCGGTCCCCTCTCCAACGGCACCACCCGCCAGATGGTCGATCTCGCTCGCTGGGGCCACCTCCCCTGGGACATCGTCTTCGGCGCCGACATGTTCCGCACCTACAAACCCGACAAAAAGCTCTATCTCGGAGCCGCCGCCTTCCTCGTCCTCGACCCCGCCGAGATCCTCATGGTCGCCGCCCATAACCAGGACCTCGAAGCCGCAAAGTCCCACGGCCTCAAAACCTGCTTCGTTCGCCGCCCCACCGAAGACCCCGAGCCCACCGCCACCTACGACTACGTCGTCGACAACTTCGAACACCTGGCCCACACCCTTAATGCCTTCTAGCTTCTAACTCAACTCAAAACTTAAACTGAGAACTCGTAACCGAGAACGGAGAAGTCCCGAATGTCCGTGCTAGTCGACAAAAATACCCGCCTCATCGTCCAGGGAATCACCGGCCGTGAAGGCACCTTCCACGCTAAGGGCTGCGCCGAGTACGGCACGGTCGTCGTCGGCGGAGTCACCCCCGGCAAAGGCGGCACCACCCACGAGGGCTGGCCCGTCTTCAACACAGTCGAAGAAGCCGTGGAGGAGACCGGTGCCAACGTCTCCATCATCTTCGTCCCCCCACCCTTCGCCGCCGACGGCATCCTCGAGGCCGCCGCCGCCGGGCTCCCCCTCGTCATCTGCATCACCGAAGGCATCCCCACGCTCGACATGGTCAAGGCCTGGGAGGTCGTCCGCCAGTCCAAATCCCGCCTCATCGGCCCCAACTGCCCCGGCGTCATCTCCCCCGGCAAGGCCAAGGTCGGCATCATGCCCGGCCGCATCCACAAGGAAGGAAACGTCGGCATCGTCTCCAAATCCGGCACCCTCACCTACGAGGCCGTGTACCAGCTCACAACCCGCGGCATCGGCCAGTCGACCGCCATCGGCATCGGCGGCGACCCCATCATCGGGACAACGCACATCGACGCCCTCAAGCTCCTCGAAGCCGACCCCCAGACCGAGGCCATCATCATGATCGGCGAGATCGGCGGCTCCGCCGAAGAAGCCGCCGCGCGCTACATTAAGGACCACGTCACCAAGCCCGTCGTCGGCTTCATCGCCGGCCAGACCGCTCCCCCGGGCCGTCGCATGGGCCATGCCGGAGCCATCATCTCCGGCGGAGAAGGCACCGCCGCCGAAAAGATGAAGGCCATGGAAGCCGCCGGCATCCACGTCGTCAAATCCCCCGCGGACATCGGCGAAGCCGTAGCTCGCATCCTCGGCAAAGCCTGAGAGCCTCCACGGCGTTCGCCGCCGCTGTTCTTCGCCGGCATCAAGCGCCGCGCAGAGACCCCCGTATCTGCCGTTAGCCCCGCTCCGGTCGTTGTTCGTTCTACGCCGTCATCCTGAGCCCAGCGAAGGACCCCTGTATTTGCCGTTGCTGTTGTCGTGCCTTGTTGCTCCGCTGGCGGCTCTCGCCAACCCATCTGTTACGCTCGTCGGCATGGCACGCAGAAGCGCCGTTTACACAGGGCACGACAGCGCACGCATGGCCGAGTTGGAAGGCGTTCCCCTCGCCTCCTTCAAGGCGCGAGCCGCCGCCTTCGCCATCGACTTCGCCATCGCCGCCATCAGCTTCGTCGCCATCGGCATGGGAGGAGCACTCGCGGCCATCAAACTCGGCTGGGCTAAGGACGACGTCCACATCGACTTCGATCCCTTCCACCACGAGCATTGGCAAAGCCTCATCTACTTCGTCCTCTTCATCGCAGCCTCCAACTACATCGGCAACGGCGCCACCATCGGCAAGAAGATCATGAAGATCCGCGTCGTCTCCCTCGTCCACCATCGCCTGTCCCTGTGGCATTCGGTCGAGCGCGCCCTCGGCTACGGCGCATCCGCCCTCGAAGCATTCTTCGGCTTCTTCCAATACTTCATCCATCCCACCCGCCGAACCGTGCACGACCGCATCGCGGAGACGATCGTCGTCTCCGAGCGCCGGCAACGCCCCGCTCCGCATGGGAACGCGGCCGCCGAAGAGCTTCGAGCAAGCTGATTCTTTATCCGCGACTCTGGAGGGGATCGTGGCGCAGTCACCCCACTCCACTTGCTACACTCGATCTAGACCTCCCAGAGCCCCGGCCTATACCCGGGGCTCTTCTCCTTTAGATGTTAGACTTTACCCGTAAACCCAATGAATGGAAGACTTTGCGAGTACGCATTTTCCTATGTCATTCAAAATAGATACTTTGACCAAACAGTACCCCCGGGGAGGTACCCTGAGGTATCCTCCAACAAACCTGACCCGTGAGGCTCCCTTGAAGAAAGCCATCGCTGCCGCCAGCCTCCTCCTCGTCTCCACCGCGGCCATCGCCGCCGACTTCACCCTCAAAGCCACCCCTGCCACGGTCGCCTGGGGCTACTACTCCGGAGCCGCCAAGCCCGCGCTCACCGTCCACACCGGCGACACCGTCACCATGCAGACCCTATCCACCTGCGGGTCTGGTGACCGCCTAAAATCTCTGGGCGTCAAAGAGGCCGACATCCCCGCCTACACCCAGCCCATCTACGACCAGGTCAAGGACAAGGGCCCCGGCGGCCACATCCTCACCGGCCCCGTCGCCATCGAAGAGGCCGAGCCCGGCGACGTCCTCGAAGTCCAGATCCTGAAAATCAACCTCGACACCAATTTCGCCTGCAACAGCTTCGGCCTCGGCCGCGGCTTCCTCCCGCAGGAGTTCCCCTACAGCAAGACCAAGATCATCCCGCTCGACCGCGAAAGGATGCTCGCCAACTTCGCCCCCGGCATCGCCATCCCGCTCCACCCCTTCTTCGGCTCCATGGGCGTAGCCCCCGCCGGCGGCAAGATCGACAGCGCCCCACCCTACGCCCACGCCGGAAACATGGACAACAAGGAGCTAGTTGCCGGCACCACCCTCTACATCCCCATCGCCGCCAAAGGCGCCCTGTTCGAGGCCGGCGACGGCCACGCCGGACAAGGCAACGGCGAGGTCGACATCACCGCGCTCGAAACCTACCTCACCGGCACCTTCCGCTTCATCGTCCACAAGCATCAGGAACTCCGCTGGCCCCGCGCCGAAACTCCCACCGAATACATCTCCATGGGTTTTAGCAAGGATCTCAAGGAAGCCACCGAGCTCGCCGTCGAAGACATGATCCGCTTCCTCGTCGAAGAAAAACACCTCACCCGCGACGAGGCCTACATGCTCACCAGTGTCGCCATCGACGTCGACATTACCCAACTCGTCGACGGCAACGTAGGCGTCCACGCCATCTGCCCCAAGAACATCTTCACCGCAACCAAATGACCAGCATTAAACCAGCGAGACACTGCATACAGACCACGTCCTACCGCTTCTGCGACCGGTAAAACAGCCCCGCAACCAGAAACAGCATCGCCACCATAAACGCCAGCTCCGCCCGCGGCCAGGCACGGTAGTGCGCACTCACAAAGCCGTCCACCAGCCAAGCCGCAAATCCCGCGAACCACACCCAGGCCATCCGCCGCATAGCTCTATTGGACGCCCGTCCGTGCCCTCTCGCAACCTCCGCCCTGATTAGTCCTCAGGCCAACCGCTACAATCAGAACCAGCAACCATTCCCGCTAACAGCTAAAGGCTAGGAGCTAAAAGCTATCACCATGTCCCAACGCACATTCAGCATCATCAAGCCGGACGCCGTCCGTAAAGGCTCGACCGGCGCTATCCTCGCCGAGATCCAAAAGGCCGGCTTCAAGATCATCGCCATCAAGAAGCTCTCCCTTTCGAAGACCGAGGCCGAAGGCTTCTATCACGTCCATGCCGCACGCCCGTTCTTTAACGACCTCACCACCTTTATGTCCGGCGGCCCCATCTTCCCCATGGTCCTTGAAAAGGACAACGCCATCGCCGACCTCCGCAAGCTCATGGGCGCTACCAACCCAGCCAACGCCGAAGAGGGAACCATCCGCAAGCAGTTCGCCTCCTCCATCGAAGAGAACGCCATCCACGGCTCCGACGCCGAGGACACCGCCGCCTTCGAGATCGGCTACTTCTTCGCCGGCTACGAACTAAAGTAGTTCCCATCACACGTACAAGCAACAAGGCGGCAGGACTTATCTTGCCGCCTTGTTGCTGTTATTTCTTGGTTGTCATCCTGAGCGCAGGCGCAGTCAAAGGACCCGCTTCTCTGCCGCCACCTACTCCTGCCGCGTGATGTCGTACTTCTCATTCCTGTTCAGCTCAAACAGCCTTAGATCGATAGAATCCGCCATCGCCTTGTACCCCGCATCCTTCGGGTGGAGATGGTCTCCCGAGTCCGCAAAGGCCCCAAACGTATTCGGGCTCGCGGGATCTCGCGTAGCTTTCTCAAAGTCGATCACACCATCCAGCTGTTTGCTGGTCCGGATCCACGCATTCAACGCTTCACGCATCGACTCGCCCGCCGGAGACGCATACTTCGCCCCCACATACGGCGTCAGCGTCGCCCCGATCACCTTAATCCCGTGGGCATGCGCCCGCTCCGCCATTTGCCCGAACGCCTGGATCAGGTCATCGGCCGTCACCACGTCGTGCGGTTGGTTGGGGTTCGCTGCAGCCCCGATGTCATTGATGCCCTCCATGATCACCAGATATCTCACTCCAGCCTGCGCGATCACGTCGCGATCGAAGCGAGCCAGAGCGCTTGGTCCCGTCCCGTCATGCAGCACGCGGTTGCCGCCGATTCCCTGGTTCAGTACGCCCAGATCCTTTGTCTTCTTGCCTCCCTGCAGCCGGCGCGCCAGCAGATCGGGCCAGCGTGAGTTCGCGTCCCGCGTACTCAGCGCCCCATCCGTGATGCTGTCGCCCAGGCACACGATCGATGCACTCGAAGCCCCCACCTTCACATCCACGCCCTTCAGAAACGGCCACGAGGTAATCTCCTTCGCATCCGTCAGCTTGGCCTTGTTAACATCGTTCCCCGCGCTGACAAAGCTCGTCTGATCCGCGAACCCATGCACCGACACCTGGTGGATCGTCTGCGCCGGGACGAAGATGCTGACCGCCACGTCCGCAAACGCCGGCAACGTGAGCGCGGCAGGATCGCTCACCGCCATGGCACCTGCCGGAATCGTAATCGAGGCCTTTCCTCCAAACGTCATCGCATTCGCCGACATTAGCCCGATCGCCCCGCCGCCGCTCGAGAGCGCCACATGCACTGCGCCAATCGTCAGCGGCTCCGTCCCAAACTCGTTCGTCAGCACGACGCGCACCAGGGCCCCGCCAAGCGACACATGCACAATCTCGCGCAGAGTCGTATCCGCTCCGCCATATCGCCCGTCTGCGTTGGCCTCAGCCATCGGAGAGGTCGCCCAGGTGCCCACCCACCGATCCGGCGGAGCAGCCTTCGCGGCAAGGCCGGGTGTGGATTGCAGGAAAAGAGAGGTGGCGAGAAGAAAGAGAACAACGACCCGGCGAAAGTTCATGAGAGATCCTCAAAAGAGCTGCTCGTTCATCCTAAACGTGCATTTCACCTTCGATCTCCCATCACGTATAGTGGCGATGCGCCGCGGAACAGAGGAAGAGCACGCCTCCACGAACTCGCCGCGCCCCGAGGACCTACGCTTCGATGACGAAGATTCTGGCACGCGCTATCCTTTTATCCATGACCACCACACTTGCCGCTCACGGCGCCGTCACCAAAGCCTCCTTTGGCACCACCCCGGACGGCAAGGCAGTCGACATCTACACCCTCAAGAGCTCCGCCGTCGAAGCCCGCATTATGACCTATGGCGCCCGCATCGTCTCCATCAAGACCGCGGACAGGACCGGCAAGGTCGCCGACGTCGTCCTCGGCCACAACACCCTCCAGGGCTATCTTGACGATAAGAAAACCTACTTCGGCGCCATCGTCGGCCGCTACGGCAACCGCATCGCCCATGGCAGGTTCACCCTCGATGACCACCAGTACCAGCTGCCCCTGAACGATCACGGCATCAACACCCTCCACGGCGGCACCGTCGGCTTCGATTCGCTCGTCTGGACCGGCAAAGAGATTCCCAACGGCGTCGAGATGACCCTCATCAGCCCCGATGGCGACCAGGGCTTCCCCGGCACCCTTACCGCGCACGTCCGCTACACCCTCTCCGGCAGCGCTCTCAAAATTGACTACACCGAGACCACCGACAAGCCCACCGTCGTCAATCTCACCAATCACTCCTACTTCAACCTCGGCGGAGAAGGCTCCGGCACCATCCTCGACGAGGTCATGATGATCAACGGCGACCGCCTCACGCCCACCGACGCCGGCCTCATTCCCACCGGCCAGACGCCGTCGGTCAGCAACACACCCTTTGATTTCCGCAAGCCTACCTCCATCGGCGAGCGCATCAATGCCGACGACCCCCAGCTCAAGATGGCCGGCGGCTACGACCACAACTGGATACTCAACGGCCCCAACGGCGCCATGAAGCTCGCGGCCAAGGTCTACGACCCCAAGTCCGGCCGCACCCTCACTGTCACCACCACCGAGCCCGGCGTGCAGTTCTACACCGGCAACTTCCTCGACGGCACCATCACCGGCCCCAGCGGACAGAAGTACGTCAAGAACGCCGCCCTCTGCCTCGAGACCCAGCACTTCCCGGACTCGCCCAACCACCCCAACTTTCCCTCCACCGAACTCAAGCCCGGCGAAACCCGCCACAGCACCACCATCTTCACCTTTGGTGTCGAGAAGTAGCACAAAGCACCCGGAGCGGGAGGCTGCACCAAGCGCCTCCCACTCGCAAGCCCCGTCATGAACAAGGTCATCGCCTCCGCTGAAGCAGCTGTACACGACATCCCCTCCGGCGCGACCGTCATGCTCGGCGGCTTCGGCCTCTGTGGCATCCCCGAAAACCTCATCGCCGCCATAGTCGCGCGCCGCCCCACCGACCTCCACACCATCTCCAACAACATGGGCGTCGACGGCTTCGGCATGGGCCTCATGCTCGAGGCCGGCATGATCGCCTCACACATCGGCTCCTACGTCGGCGAAAACCGCCTGCTTGAGCAGCAGGTCCTCTCAGGCCAACTCGCCCTCACCCTCCTACCGCAGGGCACGCTCGCCGAACGCATTCGCGCCGCCGGTGCCGGCATCCCCGCCTTCTATGTCCCCGCTGGGGTTAGCACCGTCGTCGCCGAAGGCAAGGAAACCCGCGCCTTCAACGGCCGCGAGTTCCTCCTCGAAACAGCCCTTTCCGCCGACTTCGCCCTTATCAAGGCGTGGCGCGGTGATCGCCACGGCAACCTCATCTACCGCAAGACCGCCCGCAACTTCAACCCCCTCATGGCCACGGCCGCGGCCGTCACCATCGCCGAGGTCGAAGAGCTCGTCGAACCCGGCGACCTCGACCCCGAGCAGATCGAAACACCCGGCATCTATGTCGATCGCATCCTCGTCGGCCAGCACTACATCAAGCCTGTCGAGTCCGAGTTCCTGAAGCGAGGTGCAAAGCCGTGAGCAGCCCCGCAACCAATCCCGTCGGCCTCCCTCTTAACAGCAAAGATCGCATCGCCCGCCGCATCGCCCGCGAGCTCCAGGACGGCTTCTATGTCAACCTCGGCATCGGCCTTCCCACCCTCATCGCCTCGCACGTCCCGCCCGGCATCGATGTCTTCTTCCAGTCAGAGAACGGTATGCTCGGCGTCGGCCCGCCACCCGCCCCGGGCACCGCCGACCCTGACCTCATCAACGCTGGCAAGCAGCCCGTCACTGAGCTCCCCGGCTGCTCCTACTTCTCCTCCGCCGACTCCTTCGCCATGATCCGCGGCGGCCACATGGACATGTCCGTCCTCGGAGCCATGCAGGTCGACGAACAGGGCGACCTCGCCAACTGGACCATCCCCGGTAAGATGGTCAAGGGCATGGGTGGCGCCATGGATCTCGTTGCCGGTGCCCGCCGCGTCATCGTCGCCATGGAGCACACTACCCGCGACGGCGAACCCCGCATTCTTCGCTCCTGCACCCTTCCGCTCACTGGCCGCTCCGTCGTCCACGACATCGTCACGGAGCTCTGCTGGATCAAGGTCACCCGCCAAGGCCTCCTCCTCACTGAACTCGCTGAAGGCATCACCCCCGCCGACGTCCAGTCCCGCACCGAAGCCACGCTACTCGTTGCGCACCACCTCCAGACCATCACGAGCGCCTAACCCCAGCGTTCCTCCTATAAGCTGGGTGCCCCATCCAGCTCCGTCAGTCTTACCACGGAAAGGGTGGGGTTATCGCGCGTAAGCGCGACCGTACTCTGCTGTGTAACCTGAGGAGCAGGACCCGCCCATGCCCCACGTCAACTTCGCCTTCGGCCACACCGGCCTCACCCTCGACCTCCCCGAAGACCGCAACTACCACCTCATCGAGAGCCGTTCCGCCAAGCCCCTCGCCGACCCGCTAGGCGCCATCCATCACGCCCTCGATCACCCCGTCGCCGGACCGTCCCTCCGCGAGCTCGCCACAGGCAAGCACAGCGCCGCCATCAGCGTCTGCGACATTACCCGCCCCGCTCCCAACCGCCTCACTCTCCCGCCTATCCTGCTCCGTCTTCAGCAGGCCGGCATCCCCGCCGAGCGCACATCTATCCTCATCGCCACCGGCCTGCACCGTGCTGCCACCCCCGAAGAACTCGACATCATCCTCGGCTCCGAAATCGCCTCCACCTACCGCATCGTCAACCACGACGCACGCGACCTCCTCGCGCACCGAAACCTCGGCAGCACCCGCCGCGGCACGCCCATCTACATCGACGAACGCTTTATAGCCGCCGACCTCCACATCACTCTCGGCTTCATCGAGCAGCACCTCATGCTCGGTTTCTCCGGCGGCCGCAAGCTCATCGCTCCCGGCCTCGCCGCCGAGCCCACCATCAAGACTATCCACTCCCCCCGCTTCATGCGCGAGCCCCTCGCCACCGAGGGCTCCTATGACGAGAACCCGCTCCACGCCGAGCTGCTCGAGATCGCCGCCATCGCTCGCCATGACTTTCTCCTCGACGTCACCCTCACGGAGGATCCCGAGACCCGTCTCCGCGAGATCACCGGCGTCTTCGCCGGCTCGCCCGTCCAGGCACACGCCGCCGGCGTCGATTTCCTCCGCCACACCTCGCTCGAACGTCTCGATCAACTCGCCGACCTCGTTATTACCTCCGCCGCCGGCAACCCGCTCGATCTCACCCTCTACCAGGCCATCAAGGGCATCACCGCGGCCGAGCATCTCGTCAAACCTGGTGGCCGCATCCTCATCCTAGGCGAGTGCAGCGAGGGCGCCGGCTCTCCCGAGTTCACCAGGAAGCTCCGCGCCTACACCACACCCAAGGCCTTCCTCGCTGAGCTCGCCTCCACGCCTGTCGAGATCGACCAATGGCAGCTCGAAAAGCTCGCCCTCACTGGCCTCCACCACGAGCTCTTCCTCTACATCCCCGGCGTCCCCGCATCCGACCTCGGCGCCCTCGCCGCCTGTACCTACAACACCCCCGAAGCCGCCGTCCATGCCGCCCTCCGAAACCTCCCACCAGACGCCCGCGTCGCCCTCGTACCCGAAGGCCCCTACGTCTTTGCGCGCGTCGAAGCTTGACGAAGCGCCACAGCGTTTGTTGCTTCCTGCCCTTGCCTTTGCCGTTGTCTGTTCTTTTGTTGTCATCCCGCAGGGGATCTGCTTTTTACCGTCAAAATTCTGTCGTCATTCTGAGCGGAGCGAAGGACCCCAGTATTGGCCTTTGCTCTTGCTTGTCTGTCCTCTTTCAGACTCCAAGGCGTTACGATGAAACGCGATCTCTTTCCATCACCGGAGCCCCCCCGTGACCCGAAGCAACACCGCTCTCCTTCTCCTCGTATCCTGCACCCTCCTCGGCCAGGCCGCCCTGGCGCAAGCCCCCCAGCAACAACAGCTTCTCGTCGACGTCGACCATCGCCAGACTCTCTCGCTCGACGGCGACTGGCATATCATCGCCGACCCCTACCGCGGCGGCATCTCCTCTTTCCACGGCGCGCCCAACCCCAATGGCTACTTCAAGGACGAGGTCTACTCCGCCGACAACAACAAGCTCGTCGAATACTCCTTCAGCAAGAGCCCCACCATCAAGGTCCCCGGCGACTGGAATACCCAGGCCGAGTGGCTCCGCCTCTACGAGGGCGTCCTCTGGTACCAGCGCCACTTCAGCTACACCCCCGAACCTGGACACCGCGCCTTTCTCCACATCGGCGCCGCGAATTACCGTTCCAACGCCTTCATTAATGGCAAGCTGGTCTGCGAGCACGAGGGCGGCTTCACTCCCTTCGATTGCGAGATCACCGATGTCGTCAAGCCCGGCGAGAACGACGCCGTCATCCTCGTCGACAACACCCGCATCGCCGACGGCGTCCCCACCCTCAAGACCGACTGGTACAACTACGGCGGACTCACCCGCGACGTCTCCGTCATCACCACACCCGCCAGCTTCATCGACGACTACGAGCTCCACCTCAACCGCGCCACCCGCTCCACCATCGAGGGTTACGTCCACGTCGAAGGCGCAACCGGCCCCACACCCGTCACCGTCTCCATCCCCGAGCTCCACATGGACGTCCACATCACCACCGGGGCCGACGGTCGCGCCGCCATCACACTCCCCACAAAGAATCTCTCTCTCTGGTCCCCCTCGAATCCGAAGCTCTACAAACTCACCCTCACGGCTGGCACCGGCCCGTCGACAGATACCCTCACCGACGACATCGGCTTCCGCACGGTCGAGACCCGCGGCTCCGAGATCCTCCTCAACGGCGAACCCATCTTCCTCCACGGCGTGTGTATCCACGCCGAAGCCCCGTTCCGCACCGGCCGCGCCTCCTCTCAGAAAGACGTCGACACCCTCCTCGGCTGGGTCAAAGAACTCGGCGGCAACTACGCCCGTCTTGCCCATTACCCTCACGACGAGCGCATGACCCGCACCGCCGACCGCCTCGGCATCCTCATCTGGTCCGAGGTCCCCGTCTACTGGGCCGAGCACTTCGAGGACGAGGCCGTCTTCAACAAATCCAAACAGCAGCTCACTGAGGAGATCCGCCGCGACCGCAACAAGGCGTCCGTCATCCTCTGGTCCATCGCGAACGAGACCCCCTCGACCGAAGCCCGCACCTCCTTTCTCACCCGCTCCGCCGAGCTCGTTCACCAGCTCGATCCCACCCGCCTCGTCACCGCGGCTCTGCTCGTACACGGCGACCTCAAGACCAAGTACATCGACGACCCGCTCGGCAAGGCCCTCGACGTCATCGGCTTCAACGAGTACATCGGCTGGTACGAGGGCAAGCCCGAGGACGCCGATCAGACCGAGTGGAAGATCTCCTACGACAAGCCGCTGATCGTCTCCGAGTTCGGCGCCGGCGCAAAGTACGGCCTTCACGGCCCCGAGACCCAGCGCTGGACCGAGGAGTACCAAGCTAACCTCTACCGCCACCAGTTCGTCATGCTCAACAAGATCACCCAACTGCGCGGCATGAGCCCTTGGATCCTCATGGACTTCCGCTCTCCCGTCCGCCTCCTTCCCGGGATCCAGGACGGCTTCAACCGCAAAGGCCTCATCTCCGACCAGGGCCAGAAGAAGGAAGCCTTTACCGTCCTCCAGAAAGCCTACAAAGACAACAGCATCGGCAAGGCTCAATGATCACGAGATCGACCCCGCTCTGATCAGCGCGGGGCCAAGGTCACGTCGTACACGAGAGAATCCGTGTAGCCGGGCGGCGTTTTTCCAAGCAGCCGGAGATTTGCCCCCTGGTCCATCAGCTTTCGGACCACCCACTCGCTCCCATCGTACGGGCTCTCCGGCGATGTGCTCAGAACTAGGAAATGGTGGTGCTGCGCTAGGAAGTCGGAGTAGTCCTCCACATGCGCGTGCAGCGGAGCCACGCGTGCAAGACCGGCAATCTCTTCCTCGTAGAGCGTAAGCTGCGCGTACCGGATCGCATCGGGTCGGCTCATCAAAAAATAGGTGCGCGAGGCAAAGGCAGGATCTTCGCGATAGTCGAGCTCCACAAAGCCATCCGCATGTGCGACGACGATCGGAAGGCCGGTACTCCCTATCTCTATCTGGCTCAGGCTTCTCTGCAACGGGACGAAGCTGCTCCTGGAGACTGGTTCGCCGGGATGTCCGTTGTGGCCAATGGAACGATGAAAAAAGAGAAAGAACATGACGGCGGCAAGCGCACCGGCTGCAGGAGAACCCCGAATCCGCGATACAGAACAAGAAGGGAGAACCAGCGTGAGACCAAGAGTGCCCAGCAAAAAGTAGCGCTCCCCGAAGCCGACGTGTCGCACGCGAAGCGCCACCAACACCGCCACGGGAGATAGGGCTAGGGCCGTCCAAAGTACAACCTCCTCCACCGGACGCGCAGCAACCCCACTCTGCACCCTGTCCCGAAGGGAAGGAAGAAGTAGGCTGCAGAACAGCAGCAACAGCAGCGGAAGGAGGATGGACGTGGCGAACGACACGTAAAGGTCGCTCACCATTGAGAGGGTTGGCAACGTCGCTGCCGGATACAGATACCTGCCCACGTGCGAGGTGAGCCGCGCGAAGGCAAACATGAGCGGAAGTGGCAGCAGCAGAGCAACGCTCATCCCCACCTCCGGCCGGCGCAACCGCAGTGACCGCACACCCTGCGTCAGGACCACCGGCAAATATCCGAAGAGCGCCAGCATGTGCGTGGAAAGCAGTGCCACTCCCAAAACGAAGATGCCCACGGCAGCCAGGACATCTCGTTCAGGTCGGGAGCGTCCAGGTTCCCATGAGAGCGGCAGCGACCAGCACCAGATCAACGCGCTCGTTAACCCGAGCATCAGCGCATACGGCCGAGCCTCCCATGCGTAGCCGAAGGCAACCGTGTTCCAGAACAGAAGGACGGCGGCAAAGGCCCAGGGAGTGCTCATTCTCCGCCGGACATAAAAGAATAGTGAGACCCAGGCCAGAAGAAATCCGGCTATGGAGGGGAGACGGAGTGCGAGATCTCCGCTGCCGAACGCACGAATCGACCAGCGCGTGAGCAGATAGGAAAGCGGCGGATTCAGGTCGATCGTTGCGATCTCATGCCACATGCGCCCAAGCGTCGGCGCAGACGCAATGACCAGAGTGAAGATCTCGTCATGCCAGATCAGCTTAGCCCGCGAGTAGCGCACCATCATCGCGGCGTAGGCCAGAACGAGCAGGGAGAGACCCGGGAACCAGAAGCGATCCAATGCCACGGCCAAACGGTTAAGAGAGGTAAGCACCCGGGGACGATCCAGGTCACCGCCGCGAGGAGAGGTCTGGGCCGCGCTGGACATTGTCAACCTCATTTTATGCTGCACGCGGAAAAGCCCATCCGGCTCGCGTTGAGCCAAGGTCTGCTCCGTCTTAGCCCTCGGCGTCACCTGTGCGCGAACGAGCTGCCTCGCTACTACCGCGCCGAAACCGCCAGTTCCTTGGTCGACAGATACCAGCTCTTCACCTCGAGCCCCGCTCCGCCGCCGCTCGTCCTCCGCGCAGCATCCGCCGTTGTCGCCGGAGCCGGCACCACCACCTGGTCGCCCGGAACCCAGTCCACCGGCGTGCTCACGCTGTTAGCATCCACCGTCTGCAGCGCTTGGAATATCCGCACGAGCTCGTCGACGTTGCGTCCGAGTTGTTGTGGGTAGTAGAGCAGCGCCCGAATCAGACCCTTCGGATCAATTGCAAACACGGCCCGCACCGTCGCAGTGTCGCTCACCGCCTGATGCACCAGCCCATACGCCTGCGACACCTTCTGATCCAGGTCCGCAATCACCGGAAACCGGATGGGCACGCCCGAGATCTGCTCCAGATCACGCACCCACGCAATATGCGACGGTACGGAATCGACAGACACGCCAATCAGTTGCACATTCAAGCGCTCAAACTGATCGTTTCTCTTCGCAAACTCGATGAACTCAGTCGAGCATACCGGTGTAAAATCCGACGGATGCGAAAACAGCATCACCCACTTGCCCTTGGCCGTGTAGTCGCTCAATCGAATCACGCCATGCGTGCTCTTTGCTTCGAACTCCGGCGCCTGCTCCAGAATGCGTGGGATCCGTCCTTCACTCATCGTTCTTCTCCGTCCATCTGTAACCATTTGGAGCACCGAATGGGATTTGAACCCATGAATACTGGTTTTGCAGACCAGCGCGTTAGCCACTTCGCCATCGGTGCCCACAGCCCGGCGCCCTGGCGCCGAGGCAAGCCTGAGGCACTACTTGGGCTGCGCCGCGGTCCGCAGATATGGCTTCACCGTTTTGTAACCGGGAAAGGTCTTATCTGCCTCTTCGTTCGAGACCGTTCCAGCGATGATGATGTCCTCGCCCTGCTTCCAGTTCGCCGGCGTCGAGACCTTGTGCTTCGTCGTCAGCTGGATCGAATCCAGCACGCGAATAATCTCGTCGAAGTTCCGCCCCGTCCCCATCGGGTACGAGATCGTTAGCTTAATCCGTTTATCCGGTCCGATCACAAACACCGTCCGCACAGGCGCGTTATTCGCTGGCGTCCTGCCCTCCGACGTATCGCCCGCATCGGCCGGAAGCATGTCGTAAAGCTTCGCAACCTTCAGCTCCGGGTCGCCGATCATCGGATAATTCACCTTGGACCCGCCAACGTCCTCGATATCCTGCGCCCACTTCGCATGATTCTCGACCGGGTCCACGCTCAGACCGATCACCTTTGCACCACGCTGCGCAAACTGCTGCTCCAGATTTGCGACGGCCCCCAGCTCCGTCGTGCAGACCGGCGTGAAGTCCTTTGGGTGCGAAAACAACACCGCCCAGCTGTTGCCAATCCAATCATGGAAGTGGATCGTGCCCTGCGTCGTCTCAGCCGTAAAATCCGGCGCTACATCGTTGATGCGGAGTGACATTCTGTTTCTGCCTTCCCGCCGGAGCTTCCCTCCAGCGTCTTTTGGATGTCGTTCAGTGTCTCGAAGCATCAGCTCCGAAAATGAAAAACCCACCAGGCTTTGGTGGGTGGTCTCTGAGGCGGCGTCTTGCTTGTTTTAACTTCGCTCGCTCATCCACACACCCGCACAGGGCCACAGCAACAGCAGCGGCAGGCGGTATTGGACAGCGAAAGACTCATCTGCTGAAACAATATTCTCGGAGCACAGCCATGTCAAATATCCAGCCGTCGCGCAAACTCTCCTACGTCGTCGTCGATGTCTTCGCCGAGCGGCCCCTCGAAGGCAACGCCCTTGCCATCTTCACCGACGCCCGCGGCCTCTCCACCAACGATATGCAGCGCATCGCGCGCGAAACCAACCTCTCCGAAACCACCTTTATCCTCCCCCGTGCGCCCAAGGTCGAACAGGAGCGCGGCGTCCACGTCCGCATCTTCACCACCGAAGAAGAGCTCCCCTTCGCCGGCCACCCCACCCTCGGCACCGCCAGTTGGCTCTACGGCAACCACCCGCAGCTCCGGGACCAGCACACCATCCACCTCGACCTCCAAGCCGGCCGCATCCCCATCACCTTCCGCCCTCCCCAAATGGCAGAGCTCGGCACCTTTGCCACCATGCGCCAGAACGACCCCGTCTTCGGTAGCACGCACGACCCGGCCGCCATCGCTGCCGTCCTAAATCTCTCGCCCGGCGACCTCGACCCCACCGCACCTATCCAGACCGTCTCGACCGGTATGCCCTTCTGCATCGTCCCCCTCCGCTCGCTCGAGGTTGCGCAACGCCTCCAAATACCGCAGCACCTCGCCCGCCCCTGGCTCGAGCAGAACGGCGTTAAGTTCTTCTTCTGCATTACTCCCGCGGCCCAGGGGGCCGGCGCCGACTGGCACGCGCGCATGCAGTTCTACAACGGTGAAGACCCCGCCACCGGTTCGGCCTCCGGCTGCGCCATTGCCTGGCTCGTACGGCACGGCCTCGCCCCAAGCGGCCACGAACTCATCCTTGAGCAGGGCATCGAGATGCTTCGCCCCAGCCGCATCCACGTGCAGGCCACCGTCCGCGACAGCCTTGTCACCGATGTGTTCGTTGGTGGCCGCACCATTCCCGTTGCATCCGGACACCTTTTCCTGCCGTAATGCACCCGATATTCACAATCCTCAATGCCCGGATGTCCAACGTTGTGGCCCCTTTCCCGAAAGCAGAAAGAACGCAAGGTCCAACTTCGCCATAGTTTCGCCCAAGTTTCGCTGTTGCACACTCGTATGCCCCCTCCGTACTCTGAGCGGGAGTTGCTGGAGCGGTCGAGAGAGCAAACGCTCGATAGCCACCGGTAAACCTTGCTTTCGCCTGTTTCAAACAATTTGAGTTGAGAGTAACCGCTCTGCGCCTCGCAGACGGCCCTGCCCCTCAGCGTGCCGCGCCAGCCCCGGTCACGTGAGAGCCCTCCCGTTCGCGGAAGCTCTTCCATGCCCCCGCCTCGTCCGGCACTCTCAGGCGCCGTGCTGCCTCTCTAGCGCATCGCGCTCTCTCGCGCCCCGTATCCGGCACAGCTGTGTCGGCCCGCGTACAGCCTCGCCAGGCTGCCGGGAGATTTCTGTCTCCCCGCACTCGACCGGCCTCCGCGGGCTCCGATTCACAGCGTCGCCGGTCTTTCGGGTCCACAGTCCCGCGTCCTCTCCGGCTGCTCCGGTCAACCCACCGGAACCGGAGCCGACCCATCCGCCAGATTGCCGTCCAATGCGGCTCATGGCAGAAGCGAGCACGACAACTTTGCGCCCAAAGAAAACGATCCTCTGTGTCGACGGCAACGAAACCGTCCTCTCCGTCCGAACCTTTCTCCTCGAAACCCGCGGCTACCGCGTCCTCTCCGCAAGGAGTTCAAACGAAGCCTTGGAGCTGCTGGAACGCTCGCTTCCCGGTTCCCTCGACCTCATCCTCTGTGATCTCGTAATGCCGCAGATGGACGGCAACGAACTCGTCCGCCGCGCCAAGCAACTTCACCCCGGCCTTCCCGCCATGATCATCTCCGGAACCGTCAACTCCTTTGACCGCGCGCTTTGCGCCGACGTCTTCCTCCCTAAAGGCGCCGCCACGCCCGCAGAGATGATCGAGCGCATCCGCATCCTCGTGGCCCGCAAGCGCGGCCCAAAAAAGGCAGTTTCGCAACAATCCCCGTCGCTCTCGCCAGCCGTCGCGCTCCTAGCTCCTAGCTCCTAGCTCCTAGCTCCTAGCTCCTAGCTCCTAGCTCCTAGCTCCTAGCTCTGTTGTTGCTCACGTTCTTTTTTGGTTGTATTCCGCAGCGCAGCGGAGGAGTCGGCTTCTACCCAGGAATTCAGACTTCCAAGCTAAAGGTAAAAGCTCAGGCCTCCACCAACCCATACCGCCGCTGCCACTGCAGCTTCAACCGCTCCCAAACCGCCTCGCGCTCCTCCACTGTCATCGCTGGATCAGGCCCCTCGGCGAAGCGTGCCGCTTCCCGCTTCGCCACCTCCAGCACCGCACGATCGCGCACGAGGTTCGCCACTCGCAGCTCCGGTGTCCCTGCCTGGCGCGTCCCAAAAAACTCCCCCGGCCCTCTCTGCTCAAGATCGAGCTCCGCCAGCGCAAAGCCATCCTGCGTCTGCACCATCGCCCCGAGCCGCTCCTCCGCCGCCTCGCTCACGCGCCCGCCCGTCATCAGGATGCAGTAGCTCTTCGCCACTCCGCGCCCCACCCGCCCCCGGAGCTGGTGCATCTGCGCCAACCCAAACCGCTCCGCATGCTCAATCACCATCACCGTTGCATTCGGCACATCCACCCCCACTTCAATCACCGTCGTCGCGATAAGTACATCCGTCTCTCCCCGCTGGAAGCGCCGCATCTCCACCTCCTTGTCTGCCGCACTCAGCCGTCCATGCAGCAGACCCACCCGCAACCCACTAAGCGCTCCCGCCCGCAACTCCTCGTACATCTCCGTCGCGGCCTTTAGCTTCACCTTCGGAAACATCCCCTCTCGCGCAGTCTGGCTCGTGCTCTTGCCTTTGTTGCTTGCTTTTTTGCTGTGATTCCGCAGCGCAGCGGAGGGATCTGCTTTTCTACCGCCGAAGCCAGATCCGTCACCTTCGTCCTCCTCTCGCGCAAAGTCCAGTTCCGCCTGGTCCTCCTTCGCTCCCTCGATCACCGGATACACTACATACGCCTGCCGACCACCAGCCACCTGCTTCCGCACAAAGGCCCAAACCTCCGCCGCCTTCTCCTCTATAACCCTTTTGGTAACAATGGGAGACCGCCCCGGAGGCAGCTCGTCAATCACGCTCGCATCCATGTCCCCATACAAGGTCAGCGCCAACGTCCGAGGAATCGGCGTTGCCGTCATTACCAGCACATCCGGCTCCTGCGCCTCACCCTCCGCATTCGGCTTCCGCATCAGCCGAAACCTCTGCTGCACCCCAAATCGGTGCTGCTCATCCACGATCACCAGCCCCAAGTTCTCGAACTCGACCCTCTCCTCGATCAGTGCATGCGTCCCAATCGCCAACTGCGTCTCCCCGCGCATAATCCGCCCCTGCGCCTCGCGCTTGGTCCGCGTATCGAGCGACCCCGTTAGCAGCCCCACCCTGTAAGGGCGTCCCGTCTGCGGTGATACTTTCTCCGCCAACAAACGCCTCGCCGAGAGAAAATGCTGGGTTGCCAGGATCTCCGTCGGCGCCATCATCGCTACCTGGTAGCCGTTCTCAATCGCCACCAGCGCCGCCTGCATCGCCACAATCGTCTTCCCCGAACCCACATCGCCCTGCAGCAGCCGCCGCATCGGCTGCGTTCTTCGCATGTCCTCGGCAATCTCCCCCAGCACCCGCTTCTGCGCCGCCGTCGGCTTGAACGGAAGCACCTGCTTCAACGCTTCGCGCACCGTTGCATTCGTAACAAAAGCGGTTCCAATCCGATCCCGCATCCGCCGCCGCTTCAACTCGAGCCCCAGCTCCAGGTAAAAAAACTCCTCAAAGATCAGCCGCCTGTGCCCCGGTGTCGCCGCCCCCATCAGCTCCACCATCGGCGTCCCCGCCTCCGGAAAGTGCACCGCACGCAATGCCGCCAAACGCCCCGGCAACACCAACCGCTCCAGCATCGCGCGAGGCAAAGTCTCCCGCTCCGCCCCTGCCTCTCGCCCTTGCTTCTGCCTGTCCTCTTGGTTGTCATCCAGTAGCGCAGCGGAGGGATCTGCTTCTCCAATCCCCCCAATTCCCAGCTCCTCAAACAACCCCCATACCACACGCCGCAGCCACCGCGATCCCAACTTCGCCCCCCAAGCTGTCGTCCCGCCCAGGGTCTCGTACACCGGTACAATCCGCCCCACCTCCAGCATCGCGAACCCGCCGTCCTTATCCCCGGGCCCCGGCAGGATCTCGAACTGCGGCTGAATCATGTTCAAACGGCCGGCGGCCGATCGCGAGGCGTCCAGCTGTCCATACAATGCCACTATCTGCCCAAGCTTGAACCGGTCCCGCAAGTAAGTCCCATTGAACCAGATGCACTTCACCGAGCTTGTCCCTTGCCCCACCGTCATCTCAAAGATGGGCCGCGTCCTCGTCCGCAGCAGCACCGTTCCACGCACCTCGCCGATCACGCTCGCCATCCCACCCCCCGACAGCTCCGCAATGGGTCGCGGGTTCAGCCGGTCTTCATACCGGAACGGCAGGTGGTACAGCAGATCCTCCACCGTCTCCACCCCGCGCCGCCGCAGCTCGTCCGCGACACGCTCGCCCACCCGCTTCACATACTTCACCGGCGTCGACAGCTCAAGCACATCCCGATCCTAGCAAGCCCGCCTCGCTCTTTCCCGCACAGCAGGTAAGCCGAGCCTTACCTTAAGCCGGCCTCCGGCGACAGCAGCCGAGGAAGGTAGAACCGGAAGAAGTCCTCCGAGCTCGACTGGAGACACACCTGCGCATTCGGTGCACCGCTCTCGCGCCTCGTAAAGCCCTTCTCGTCTACACGCAGGCGGATCCGCGTCATCGGACATAACGACGGCTTCAGCACCCATGCAATTGTCATCGGGTCATACAGCGTCGGCGTCTCCATCCCCCATTGAAAGTAGAGTAGCGCCAGCGCGTCCGTGTACGCATTCCCCTGCCGGAATAGCAGCGCCCGCTTCACCTCATCCAGCTTCAACTGCGTCGAGTCCAGCGGCAGAAAAAATACTGGCACGCCCACCTCCAGCAGCTTTTGGGCCGACGCTGGGTCGTTCGCAATGTTCCACTCCGCCTCAGGTCCGTGCACTGGCCCGTAATCCAGATCGCCGTATCCGCGATCCACCGAACCACCCATGACCACCACCCGCTTCAGCTTGCGAAATGTCGCCGCATCCTTGTCGATCATCGCCCCACATTCACCAGCCCAATCGCCACAAGCGTGATCTCCCCCGGAGACTTCCGGATGTGATCCAGCGCAAACTCCACCGCAGCCTTGTGCCTTTTCACGTCCGGCCAACGCGCGGCATACCGCGCCTGCGTAAACGGCGTCTTTCCCTCCGTCCGCACACCCACCGCCACCGGCACATCTCCATGCCCCGTCTCTGCCAGGAGCCGATCCGCCGATCGCGCCCGCAGCTCCGTATCCCCAAACGCCGTCGTGATGCCAAGCACCTGCAGCTCCGGACTTCGCAGCGCCAGCATCAGCGCAAACGCATCATCGATATCGTCCCCGAGATCCGTATCGATGATCAGCTTCTCCGGTGCACCCGGCCGTCCCTGCGCCCTCATGTCCGACGTCCCCACAACCCAAGCCGCCATCATCAGCACATAGCCCATCCTGCCCAATTGCATGTCTTCGCCTCCACCACCGCAACCATGTTCGCACCGCCGGTCCCCCTTTCAGGCCATCAGCCTTCCCGAACCGCGACCTACTCCCCAGAAAGTGGCATGGCCGCCGGTTAATACTCTCGTTAACCTGATCCCGCCATGACCCTCCGCCGCGTCCTCCCTCACGTCGCCACCGTCCTCGCCTCCACCGTCCTCGCCCAACCGCCCAACCAGCTGCGCCACATCGAAGGCACCGACCCCGCAACGGGCACCGAGTACACCCGCATCCTGCTCCCCGGCCAGCACATCCCCTCCACCTCCTCCCTCACCCCAGTCGAGTTCGCCGGAACCCCCACCCTCATCGCCCAGTGCACCCTCCAAACCTCCGGCAAGCAGGGCTTCGAGCTCTTCGTCAGCTTCGGCGACGCCACCGACCTCAACTTCCACGCACCTGTCGAGCCCTCGCCCGCACACCCGCGTCCGCAGCGCGTCAACCTCAGTCTAGACTTCTCCGGCTACACCCATATCCCCCTCCGCCGCCAATGGGAAGACCTCAGCGAGCCTGGCGGCATGCTCCGCTACGCCGCTCCCGGCCTCCACTCCGCTAACCTCGAAGGCGCGCCCATCCTCCTGCGCTATCTCGTCGCCCTCCCGACACTGCGCCTTTCCGCATCTGACCGCTCGGCCATGTTCAACACCAGCCCGCTCCTGACGGAGATCCGCTCCGAGCCCCTCTGCAAAGCATCTCTCCTCTAGAGCACCTCCGCGCGGCAACAAGCCAGGGCTCGCTTCGTTACGGAAGGGACGATGGCGCTGGCTGGCGTGCGGCCGGGCTGCGGGTGGAAGATAGGAGAGGGAGGGGCGATGGAGCGTCGAGAGATTGTTGCGATGGATCGCGAGGGCCGGGGGCGGGTGCTGGTGACGCTGGTGCGGGCGGATGGCTCGTCCTATCGGCGGGTGGGCGCGCGGATGCTGATCGGCGACAGCGGCGCCTATTGCGGGACCATCAGCGGCGGCTGCCTCGAAGCGGAGGTGGTGCGCAAGGCGGAGTGGAAGACGCGAGCGGGTGCGGTGGTGGAGCGGTACTCGACGATGTTCGATGACACGGCCGAGATCCCGTATGGGCTTGGGTGCGGGGGCGTTCTGGATCTGCTGATGGAGCCCGCCGGGACGGAGGAGTACAGAGCGATGTCCGAGGCGCTTGAGCAGTCGCTCGCGGGGGTGGAATCGGTTGTCGCAACGTGGCTTCCGGGGGTTGGGCGACGGCTTCGGAGGGCGGTGTTTGGCGCGGATGGGGAGCTGGTCTTTGCCAGTGCGGAGCTGCTGAAGGGAGAGATTGCGGCCGTAAATCGTGGTGCGCTGGTGGGAGATGATGGTGTCTTCGTGGAGCGGATCATGGCTCCGCAGCGGCTTTTTGTGATCGGGGCGGGCGACGATGCGCGACCGGTCGTGAGGATGGCGGCGATGCTGGGATGGAGCGTGGTGGTGGCGGACGGGCGAGCGCCGCTGGCGCGGGTGGAGCGGTTTCCGGAGGCGGAGCGAGTGGTGGCCATGCGGGTCTTCCCGGAGCTCGGGGTATCGCGGCGGGATGCGGTGGTGATCATGACGCACAGCTATGAGCAGGACCGGGCGGCGCTGACAGCGATGCTGGCGCTTGCGGAGGCTCCGGTGTACCTCGGCCTGTTGGGAGCGAAGCACCGGAGCAGCCTGCTGGTGAGCGAAGCGGCGGCGATGCTGGGGCTGAGCCTGGAGGCGTGCTGCGAGCGGATCTACGCCCCGGTTGGTCTGGATCTCGGAGGGGAGGGCGCGGTGTCCATTGCACTGGCGGTCGTGGCGGAGGCGCACGCCTGCGTGGAGGGCAGGCTGGGCGCCTCGCGACGGCTGACGGCCGAGGATGTGGCGGAGAACGTGGCCCGAGGTGGGGCATCGCGGTATTTGCAGGCGCAGTGCGCACTTTGACGGGCGTGGTGATCCCGGTGGTTATCCTGGCCGCGGGGGCTTCACGGCGGCTGGGCCGGCCGAAGCAGATCGAGAGGCTCGGTGGGGAGACGCTGCTGGAGCGCTCGGTGCGGGTTGCGACGGAGTCGGGGCTTGGGACAGTGTTTGCGGTGGTCGATGCCACGGACGTCGTGGTGGTGGCTGAGGCACGCAGGCTGCGGTGCGAGGTGGTGCTGAACCGAGAGGCGGAGGAGGGGATGGCGGCGTCGATCCAGGCCGGGGTCTGGGCTGGGGTGCGGGCGATTGGAGGCGCGCCGACCGGCATGGTGGTGATGACGTGCGATCAGCCGGCAGTCTCAGCGGGGCACCTCCGGGCGCTTGCCGGCGAGGGCGGGGTGGTGGCGTCGGAGTATGCGGGTCGGCGGGGTGTGCCGGCGTACTTTCCGGCGAGCGTGTTTGGCGAACTGCTGGCGTTGCAGGGCGACGTGGGGGCGCGGGAGCTGCTGCGCGGGGCTCGGGCGATTGCGCTCGAATATGGGGAGCTGGATCTGGATACGGACGAGGAGTTCGAGCAGGCGCGGGTGTTGTTCGGCGGTGGCGCCTTTCGTTAGCGCAGGACCTGTGCGTGCGTCAGCTTCGCTCCGGCGTAAGAATCGGTCATTTAGGACCGACCGACATGTCGATACGCCCTAGCGGTGGGCGATGTGCCAGAGGTCTCCTATGAGGAGATAGAGCGAGGCGATCGCGCCGACGATGGCGACGAGACGGTAGAAGAGCGTAAAGGAAAGGTCGCCAACCTCAGCGACATGACGGCGGAGGATGGCGTTGGCCATGCGCACGGGCGCGAGTGTGATCAGGATGGAGAGGGCGAAGACAAGCACGGCAAGGCAGGCGCGGAGGCGGAGGACGTTCACGCCGAGGGCTCGCAGCGGGCGAGAGCTTCTATGGCCAGATGGCCGGTGCGGCTGACGAGCGCGCCACAGATGGAGGCCTCGGTCTGGCGGCTGGTGTGGGGTGCTCGGCGGATTGTAGCCGCGGCCGGGTCTCGGGGACGTGTACCCCGGTAGTTAGGGCAGAACGTGTCCGGGATGAGTTGGGGCTGTTTGTGCATCTTGTGCATCGAACGGAGTGCGGCCTCGGTTGTGCCTGTTCTGGTGTTGCTGCGTCGGAGCTGATGCGAGATGAGGCGTCTGGATCTGGACGTCCAGGATTGAGACAAGGATAAACGAGCGCAGATACGGTATGGGAGCGCCTTCGGCATGCTTCGGCACTGGAGCGAAGTTAATTCGGAGCAAATGAGCTGTAAGGGAGATGCAATGCAGATATCGAGGCGGGAGTTTACGAGGCTGGGTGCGATGGGGCTGGCGGCGGGCGCGATTCCGGGCATGGAGGCGCAGACGGGCGGGGCGCGGGTCGGCTACTGCATTATCGGTCTCGGTGAGATTGCGAACCACTTCATGGCGGGCATACAGCAGAGCGAGCACTGCAAGATCACGGGCCTGGTGAGCGGGCATCGCGACAAAGCAGAGCAGATGGCGGCGAAGTTTGGCGTACCGAAGGAGTCCATCTACAGCTACGAGGACATGGACCGGATGCGCGACAACAAGGCAATTGACGCCGTGTATGTGGCGTTGCCCAACAGCATGCATGCGGAGTACACGATCCGCTCGGCCAAGGCGGGCAAGCACGTGCTGTGCGAGAAGCCGATGTGCGTGACGGTGGAGGAGGGTGAGGCGATGATCGCGGCGTGCAAGGCGGCCAATGTGAAGCTGATGATCGCGTACCGCTGCCAGTACGAGCCTCTGAACCTCCAATCGATCCAGATGATCCGTTCCGGGGCGATTGGCGAGGTGCAGTCGATCGAGAGCGCGTTTGGCTTCAACATCCAGAAGGGGGTGTGGCGGACCGACAAGAAACTGGCGGGTGGCGGATCCCTATTGGATGTGGGCATCTACAGCCTGAACGCGACGCGGTACCTGACCGGGGAGGAGCCGGCGGAGTTTCGGGCCTTTGTCTCGACGCGCGACCATGACGGGCGTTTCGAGCAGATAGAGGAGAACGTGTCGTGGGTGACGAAGTTTCCCTCGGGCATCCTGGCGAGCTGCAGTACGACGTACGGGGCGAACATGCCGGGGTTCTTTCGGGTAAACGGGTCGAAAGGCTGGCTGGGGATGGAGCCGGCGTTCAGCTATGAGGGGCTGCGACTGCGGGCGAGTTTGCCGGGCAATCAGGAGATCGACAAGAGCAACCCGGAGAAGGATCCGACGCAGTTTCAGCGCGAGGCCGATCACTTTGCCGAGTGCGTTCGCGAGAACAGGACGCCCAAGACGCCGGGCGAGGAAGGGCTGCGGGATATCCGCCACATCTTCGCGATCTACAGGGCGGCGGGTGTGTCGCTGTAACGGGAGCTGTTTGTGGGGGAAGGGAGCAGTAGATTCCTCCGCCCCGATACGGGATGACAACAAAAAAGAGCGATCCTCTTGCAGGAAATCAGATTGATGGGATGAGCCGTCAAAGAACGGCGACGTGCAGACTACTACGACGACCTCGGTTTTGCGGTCTTCTTGGCGCCCTTTTTTCCCGGAGGGCTAAGATTTTTCTTCTTGCCCTTCCCCTTTCCTTTGGTGGGTTTCTTGCTGGCGCCCGAGGCAATCAGGGGAATAAGGGCGGAGGCGATGGGCGATCCCAAGCCTGTGCAGGCGTCCCACCCTGGGCCGGCGGAGAAGGTGCCGTTGTTGCCGTCGGTGATATCGCGGAATCCTGAGCGGTCGGACGCGGTGTAGATCACCGGGTTGATGAAGCCGGCAGAGGCGCCGTTCTGCTGGTTGGCGACCGCGATCAGGCCTGCCCAGAGCGGGGCGACGGCGCTTGTGCCGCCGATGACGAGGGTCTGTCCGTCGACGCGGATGGTGTAGCCGGTGGTGGGGTCGGCATCGCCGGCGACGTCGGGGACGCCGCGACCGCCGGACGGGCTTGCGGGTGCGGGGACGTTGGCGTTGGCCTGCCAGGTGGGGCGGGCGAACGCGTTGCTGACGCCGCCGCCGGTGGCGCCCTCGTTCGAGGCCAGCTCGTTCCAGACGACCTCGGAGGAGATGGTGGAGCCGGTGGCGACGAGCTTGGTGCCGCCGCAGGCGAGGACGTGGGGGCTGGAGGCGGGGAAGTCGACGTTGTTGCCGGTGCCGCCGTCGGTCGATCCGTTGTCGCCGGAGGCGACGGTGATGGTGATGCCGAGGGCGGCGGCAGCCTGGCAGGCCTGGTCTAAGGCGGTCAAGGACTGCTGGGTCCAGCTGGATTCGGGACCGCCCCAGCTGATCGAGATGACACTGGGTTTGTTGGCGGTGTCGTGGACGGCGGTGGAGATGGCGTCGATAAAGCCTTGGTCGGTGTTGGGCGCGAAGTAGACGGCGACGTTGGCTCCGGGCGCGATGCTGGCGGAGATCTCGATGTCGAGCATGACCTCACCATCGGCGCCGCTGGCGGTGCTGGGGGAGTTCTTGCCGCCATCGACGGAGACCGCGGTGACCTTGGGGGCTTTTTGGCCGAGCGACTTGAAGTAGGCGGTGAGGTCGGTGGTGCGATAGCCGCCGCCGAGCTCGATGATGCCGATAGTCTGCCCGGCTCCACTGGCGTTGGGCGGGAACTGGTAGAGGGCGGCGACCTGGACGGGAGTGTAGCCGCCGGTGGTTACCTTGGAGACGATCGACTGGCCGTGGTTGCTGGCGTTGTGGGCGTCGGCGTGCGGGGCTTTGGCGAGGCGGAAATGCGGCTGGGCCTGGGGGCGGTTATCGAGGCCGAGGACGGCGACGACGAGGTCCTTGAGCTCGACCGGAAGCTGGATGGCGCCCTCGCGGACACGGTAAGAGGCGCCGTCGTGCGTCTGCTGCTCGAGCTTGACGCCAAAGGCGGTCTGCATGGCGGAGACGCTGCCCGAGAGATGCACGCCGCGGCGGCCAGGGGCGGGCGTTTCGGGCAGGACGGACAGGCCGAAGGTCTTGGCGAAGGCGCGCACTGCCTTGACGGCTGCGGGGTCCGCGCCATGCTGCTGGACGTACTGGGTACGGGTCAGGCGTATACGGCCGAGGGCGGCGGGATCAATGCGGTTTTTTGGCCGAACGACTACGGTAACGGTGATGGTGCCGCTGGCCGTCTTGCCCGTCGGCGCCTTCCCGAAAGCGGACTTTTCGCTGCCAGTGAGGGGGAATCGTGCCTGTGGGGCAGCGTTGGAGGGGAGCTTGGATGGAGCCATGGGGAGGGACCTCCGGTCGGCCGATCTGGGCCGCAAAGGTGGCGACGTGGCCGGACTTCTCACGAGGGTAACGCAGCCGTGGCATCCGTGCCGTGTTACCGGCGGTCTCCCTGTGAAGAAATGGCGGAATCTTTTTCGCGGGAGCTACCGGCCCTGGGCGGCGAGCTTCTTTGAGATCAGGCCGACGAGCTGTGCGACGCTCTGGAGGGATTCGAGCTCGGCGGTCTGGAATTTGATCTGAAAGGTGGACTCGACGGCGACGATGAGGTTGATGTGGTTGAAGGAGTCCCACTCGGGGACGTCGCCGGCGCTCAGGCCTGGCGTAAGCACGAGGGTTTCATCGTCGAACAGATCGTGAAAGATGGGTGTGAGTTCGGCGTAGATCTCCTCGGACTGCATCAGTTGTGCTGTTTCCTCATGAGCATCTCTATCCCCCATTATAGCTTTGGGGTGTTGTTCCTGAACCCGTTCGCTTGAGGAGCCGCTGCTGGCGTTGGTTGAGAGCTCCGTGGTTAGAAGTGCCGGAGGGTCTCGGCCTGCGGGGTGGAGGTGCGGGCCTGCTCGGCAGCGGCCGGGTCGAACGACGGAAGGCGATCGGCATTTCTTTCAAGCGACCGCGTGACGATGTCGCGTGAGCCGAGACCAATGGCCAGCGCCAGGGTGAGCACGATGCCGCCAAAGAGGATGCCAAAGGCAAGTTCCACGATGGCGCCGCCGATCTGGAGGTGGTCGAGCACCATCGCGGCCGTGAGCACGAGGACGAGCCATTTGACACCGAGAGAGAGGAAGCGGGCGTACTGGAGCTTGGCGTTGACGGCGCCGATCAGGACGGAGCGGGCGAGAAAGCGGGCGATCAGGTTGCCGGCGAGAAGCAGGATGATCGCTCCGACCGAGTGCGTGACGTAGGGCAGGAGAAAGAAGGACATCTGCGCACTGTTGGAGTAGGAGGCGTCAAGGGCGGTGATGCCAAGGACGAATCCGAGGACGATGCAGCCCCAGAAGGCGAAGCGTGTGACAAGCAGCGTGGGGCTATGGGAGGGGGAGAAGTCCGAGACGCTGGGGGCGGTGTTGCGGTTGAGGCGCTCGTCAAAGCGAACGGCTGTGAGCACTTTGCGCAGGATGATGGAGAGCAGGACGCCGATGCCCGCGAGGAGGACGACCGCGATCAGGAGCGCGAGGATGCCGGGCAGAAAGCTGGCGAGCTTGACCAGGGCGCGGTGCATCGAGAGGCTGAGGGCGCCCTCCACCTGCTGCCAAAGAGAGGGAGAGATGTCCGGGTATCCGGAGGGGAGGGGCGCGGTGGGCAGCGGATTCACTTGCAGCATGTTGATTCTCCTTGCGGATGTGCCGACCTCGCGGACGTGTGCGAGCGCGGGTGTTTCCGGAGCCTAGGGGTTGAAGCGGTCCGGCCATCTCCAGCGGGAGACGAGGTAAGGTTTCTCTGCTTCAAAGGCCACGGCGGTCTCCTGGACGTGCCGCTCGGCGGGGGTGCCCGCGTGCAGGAGGTTGAGGTGCGACGCGACCCAGGCGAGGTAGAGGGGAGTGAGAGCGCCGAGCAGATGTCCGCGGTTCAGCGTGCGGAGGCGATAGGCGAGGATGAAGTCGTACACGGTTCGCGCCCAAAGGGCGTCGGGCATGCGGAAGCTTTCGGCAGGAAGAACGGAGAGCTTTTTGAGGCCGAGCAGCGTCTGCGGCGGAAGGACCAGTGACCAGATCTCGCGGAGGTTGGTGTAGGCGAGCCGGAAGGAGTCGAGCATGGGCTGGAGATCCGGGGCCGAGTCGTCGGCGGAGCCGGTGTCAAGGACGCTCTCGGCTTGGGCGGTGCGAGATCTCTGCCAAAAGGTGGCCTTGGATTCAACATCGCCGAAGAGCGAACCGGCGATGAGGGCGAGGATGGAGTTGAGATCAGCGATGCCGGGCTGCGGGATGATGCGGTGATGGACGTCGACCTGGGCGATGCTGTAGCCGGCGACCGCGGCCTCGGAGACGGGCCACAGGATTGCGTCGTTCTGACCGATGGAGGTGTAGCGCTGTGCCGCTGTGGCGAGCCGCTCCGCCATGCGGAGGGAGAGGGCGAGATCGACGGAAAGGGGAAAGCGGGGGCGGGCTCCGTAGAGCGCGCGCGAGATGGGATACAGCATGGCGGAGTTGACCAGGCCTTCGCGCGGGTGGAGGTCGTAGCGCGGAGCGACAAGGTCGGTGTGGCCGAGTGCAGCGTCGGCGAGCGACCGGATGGACTCCGGCGAGACGCTCTGCGATTCCGCACCGAGGATCAGGCAGCACTCGGCGCCGTGGCGTCCGGCGAGCTCATAGAGATTGAGGTAATCGGCTGTGGTCAGAATCCACGGGCTCGCCGACGAGACCAGCGGCTTGTACGGCAGGAGGGTCACATTGCCGTGCTCGCGGATGCCGGCGGTAGATGCGTCGGGCACGACGACCTGGACCGCCGTCTGTGGCAGAGCGCTCGCGATGTGGTCGAGCGTGGCTTCGAGCGCATCGGGTGCAAGCAGGGTCAAGCTCACCAGAAGGCGTCCTGGGGGGCGTTGAGCAGCGATGGGCGTGCGCTGCGCCTGTTCCTGTTCGGTCGTATATTCGGTTCCGGCCATGTGTGTTCTCGAGACTACGGCTTTGAAGCGTTATCGCCTAGCGGAGGATGGCAAGGATGCCTGCAAGCGGGATGCGAACCCAGTCCGGCCGGTTGTTCAGCTCGTACTGCAGCTCATACAGTGCCTTTTCGAGCAGGCACGCGTCCAGCATGGATTGCGCCTCGGCCGGGGGCGGAAGCAGGCGGGGGTCTGCCGCGATTGCCTGGCGGTAGCCGGCGAGGAATTCGATCGAGACGGCGTTCTGCCAGAGCTGCGCCCACGGCTCAATATTGCGGACCTCGGGCCGGCGCTGCGAGAAGCGATCGAGCCCGGCGAACGCGGCGTAGCTGAACGAGCGGAGCATGCCGGCGACGTCGCGCAGCGGTGTCTGTTTCTGGCGGCGGCTCTCGAGCGAGCGGGCAGGCTCGCCTTCGAAGTCCAGGATGACGAAGTCATTCTTGGCGCGCAGCACCTGTCCGAGGTGGTAGTCGCCGTGGATGCGGATGCGTTCGCCGAAGTGCGATGCGGCGTCGCGAGCGCCGATCCTGGCGCGGCTGAGGAGGTCTAGACGGCGGCTGACCAGGCGGGCAGCGTCATCGACGACGCTGCCGCCAGCGCCGTCGGTCTCGGGAAGATGGGTCATGCCGCGCTTGAGCGCATCGAGCGCGCTTGCAACCTGCGACGAGATGCGTTCGGTGTCCGCCTGGAGATCGCTGGCGGAGTACGGCTCGGCCTTGAAGGCCGGGTCTTCGGTTGGGGTCGCGAGCGCGAGATGCATCTCTGCCGTGCGCTTGCCGAGCAGGTGGGCGGCATCGAGGTAGAAGCCGGCGTGCTCGCGGGCGGTCTCGGAGGCGCGGGTGTCGTCAAGGAAGCTCGCGTTGCGGCCAAGGTCCGTGGGTAGAGGGCAGGTGACGACCGAGTCGTAGAAGCGGCCGAGCTCTTCGAGCGTCCATTCCCAGCCATCGCCCTCGTTGGCGACGAGGCCCTGCAGCATGCCTATGGTAGTGGGCACGCCGGTTGGCGGTACGGAGCGGATGTCGCCCAGGAAGGGCGCAATGCGCGGGAAATGCGCGACCTCGGTGAGGAAGCGGCCGATCTCGGTGTCGGGGTTCTCGCCCGGCTGCAGACGCCGGAAGAGCTTCATGATCAGGCGATTGTCATAGAGGAGGCTGGTGTTGGACTGCTCGGCCGAAGCGGTGCGGGCGGGGAGGGGATCGGTGCCGCGCACGGCCTCAAAAGCGGAGGACCGGGCGCCGGTGAGGTCTGAGTTTTCTGCCTGGATCGAGGCGTTGGTCCCGATGATTGTGAGCAGGGCCTGCCGCATGTCCTCACGCGCGAGGGCGTCGTGGAGAATCGCGGTGCGGCTGCCGGTGCTGAGGTTGGCGAGGATGGACGCGGGCGCTGCTGCGCGGATAGCGTCGGCCTCGTCGCCGGAGGAGATGGCGAGCGGAAGCTGGTAGAGATCGAGGGTGTCGTCGGAGTAGGTGAGGCGCAGAAAGACCAGAGCGGCGTTCGTGCCAGGGAGCTGCGCCCAGTCCTCGACCTCGACCTCGCGGATGGACTTGGACTTTGCGCCGAACCAGCGCTGCTGCGGGAGGTACTTCGGCAGCAGCTGCTGGAGGAGATCGAGGCCGGGCCCGGTGAGGAGGTTAGAAAGGTCGCCCTTGAGAGCGCCGCGCGCCAGCATGTCGAGGCCGGGGTCTTCGTTCTCGACCGCGGGCGCCTCGGCCTGTGGCGCGGCCGACTGGAGCTCAAGCCAGAGAAAGGAGTAGGGCGCGAGCGTGAGCGGGTACGGCTGCCGGGTGACCGTGGGGAAGCTGACGTAGCCGAGCATCTCGACCGGCTGCATGCCGTCGTAAAGGCTGAGATCGAGCGAGACCGGCTGGGCAAAGCGGGATAGGTTGGCGACACAGAGTACGGTTTCGCTGGTGCCGTCCTCGCGCTCGAGGTTGCGGATGTAGGCGAGGATCTTGCGGTTTTCCGGGTGGAGGAACTCGAGCGTGCCGCGGCCGAAGACCTGGAAGAGCTTGCGCAGCGCGATCATGTTGCGTGTCCAGTGCAGAAGCGAAGACTGGTCGGACTGCTGCGCTTCGACGTTGATCGCCTGGTAGCCCCAGATGGGGTCCATGATGACGGGAAAGTAGAGCTTCCCCGGAACGGCCCTGGAGAAGCCGGCGTTGCGGTCGGAGTTCCACTGCATGGGCGTGCGGACGCCGTTGCGATCGCCGAGGTAGATGTTGTCGCCCATGCCGATCTCGTCGCCGTAGTACATGATGGGCGTTCCGGGGAACGAGAGAAGGAGCGAGTTCAGCAGCTCGATGCGGCGGCGGTTGTTATCGACCAGGGGCGCCAGGCGGCGGCGGATGCCGACGTTGATGCGCATGCGCGGATCGGCCGAGTAGGCCAGGTACATGTAGTCGCGCTCGTCGTCGGTGACCATCTCGAGCGTGAGCTCATCATGATTGCGGAGGAACAGGCCCCACTGGCAGCTGTCCGGGATATCCGGCGTCTGCGCCATGATGTCGGTGATCGGCAGACGATCCTCCTGCCGGAGCGCCATGTAGATGCGCGGCATCAGCGGGAAGTGAAAGGCCATGTGGCACTCGTCGGCGTCGCCGAAGTAGGGCCGGACGTCCGCTGGCCACATATTGGCTTCGGCGAGGATCAGGCGATTGCTGTATTCGGCGTCGAGCGCGGCGCGGATCTGCTTGATCTTGACGTGGGTATCAGGAACATTTTCGCAGCTTGTGCCGTCGCGCTCGATGAGGTACGGAATGGCGTCGAGACGGAGGGCATCGACGCCCATATCCAGCCAGAAGCGCATGGCCTTGAGTACCTCGTCCATGACGCGCGGGTTGTCGAAATTGAGGTCGGGCTGATGCGAGAAGAAGCGGTGCCAGTAGAAGGCTTTGGCCTGGTCGTCCCAGGTCCAGTTGGACTTTTCGGTGTCGGTGAAGATGATGCGAACACCGTCGTAGAGCTTGTCGGTTTCAGACCAGACGTACATCTCGCGCTCCGGTGAGCCGGGCGGTGCGAGACGGGCTGCCTGGAACCACGGATGCTGGTCGGAGGTGTGATTGATGACCAGCTCGATCATCACCTGCATGCCGCGCTGATGGGCGGCGTCGAGGAACTGCTTGAAGTCCGCGATGGTCCCGTAGCTCGGATTGACGTCGATGTAGTTCGCGATGTCGTAGCCGTCATCGCGCAGGGGTGACGGAAAGAAGGGAAGGAGCCACAGGCAGGTGACACCGAGGTCCTGGAGGTAGTCGAGCTTCGACATCAGGCCGGCGAAGTCGCCGATGCCGTCGTTGTTCGAGTCCATAAAGGCTCGAACGTGGATCTCATAAATGATCGCGTCTTTATACCAGAGAGGATCTGTGGCGCTGCCGGCCTTCTTCACGTGTCGCCCTTTGTCCTTTTAGTTAGCCACACGCGTTTGGATGCACGGCTGCCAGAAAGCAATGCTTGCGGGAGAGAACCAAAGAAGTTACGAGAGCAGCTTGACGCGGAAGACGTGCGCCGGCATGGTCTCCGGGCGCAACGCGACGTAGTTGCTGCGGTCGTGCCACTGGTAGTGCTTGCCCGTCAGCAGGTCTTCCACATCGAAGTTGCGATCGTAGGGTATGGCGAGCTCGCCGAGATCGAGGTCGATCCAGCCGGCCTGCTCCTGCGTGGGGTCGAGATTAATCGCCACCAGGATGGTGTTGCTATGGTCGGCGGTGGACTTCGAGTAGCAGAGCAGGTGGGGGTTGTCGACGTTGTGGAAGTGGAGCCGCTCGTTGGTCTGCAGCGCCGGATTCGCAGAACGGATCTGGTTGAGCCTGGTCAGCAGCGGTGCGAGCGAGTGGGATGCGGCGCGGTCCCACTGTCGGATCTCGTACTTTTCGCTGTTTCGATACTCTTCGCTTCCGGGCTTCATGGGCGTATTCTCGCCCAGTTCGTAGGCCGGGCCGTATACGCCGTAGTTCGCGGCCAGCGTCGTCGCCAAGATGATGCGCTGCATAAACGCGGGGCGGCCGCCCTCCTGGAGCGAGGCATGGAGGATGTCGGGGGTGTTGGGCCAGAAGTTCGGACGAAAGAAGTCGCTGACCGGAGGCTGCGTAATCTCTTCGAGGTACTGCTGCAGCTCGGCCTTGGTGTTGCGCCAGGTGAAGTAGGTATAGGACTGCGTGTATCCGGCCTTGGCAAGCGAGTACATGACGTGTGGGCGAGTGAAGGCCTCGGCTAGGAAGATAACACCGGGCGAGTCTTTATGGACCGACTCGATGACCCACTCCCAGAAAGGCAGCGCCTTGGTGTGTGGGTTATCGACGCGGAAGATCTCGACGCCATGGCGGACCCAGAACTGGAAGACCGAGAGCAGTTCCTCCCATAGGCCGCGCCAGTCGCTCGATTCAAAGTCCAGCGGATAGATGTCCTGATATTTTTTTGGCGGGTTCTCGGCGTATTGGATGGTGCCGTCAGGGCGGTGGAGAAACCAGTCCGGATGCTCGGTGACCCAAGGGTGATCGGGCGAGCATTGGAAGGCCATATCCATTGCGAGCTCCATGCCGTGCTGCCGCGTTGCCTCGACCAGGTGGTCGAGATCGGCCAGAGTCCCGAGGTCCGGATGGACGGCCTTATGCCCCCCCTCGGGAGCTCCGATCGCCCAGGGGCTTCCATGATCGCCTTCGGCTGCGACGACATTGTTGTTCGGCCCTTTGCGAAAGGCCTTGCCGACGGGGTGGATGGGCGGGAGATAGAGGATGTTGAAGCCCATCGCGGAGATCTCCGGCAACAGGGCTTCTACGTCCCGCAGGGTTCCATGGCGGTTCGGGTCGGGGGAGGTGGAGCGGGGAAACAGCTCGTACCAGGAGGAATAGCGTGCGCGCTCCCGATCCACCCAGATCGTGAGCTCCTTGCCGAAGCGCGCGGCGTACTTGAGGTCAGGGTAGCGTGCCGCGATCTCGGCGGTCTCAGGCGCAATCGGGTACTCGTACACAGGCGAGTCCTGGTCGGCGAGCCAGCGGAGGGAGATGACGACCTGCTGCAGGAGGCGGGCGTCCTCGCCGTCGGCGCGGGTGAGGGTGTTTTCGAGCAGAAGCGCTCCCGTGCGCAGAGCCAGTGGGATGTTCTGCGAGGGTAAATCGAACTCCGGGTGTGCCGGATCGGGCTGGGCCGCGATGCGCTTTTTGAGGTCGGAGGCCCAAGTATCGAAGTGTTCGACCCAGGCTTCGATGCTGTACTGCCACTCGCCCAGGCGATCGACGTTGAAGCTGGCCATCCACAGGTCGTTGGTCAGCGCGGTCAGCGGTGTCGATCTCCACTGCCGGTCTCCGCCGTGCCGAAAGAGCAGGCGGCCCGCCACGTGGTCGTGCCCATCGCCGAAGACAGCGGCCGTGACCACGACCTCGTCTCCGACGATGCGCTTTGCGGGATACCGGCCACAGTCGATCTGCGGCGTAACCTCTTCGATGATGACGCGCTTACGACCTTCAACAGGCTTCATGTATTTTCAAACTTTCGGGGGTATATTCCGCGCAGTGCACGGGTCCCGGCTAATGCTTTCCCGGCACGGCCTCGCATCTGAATCTTCAGCCGGTTTTCCTTATTCTAATCAGAGAGATGCAGCTTCGGTACAGAGCGGTTGCTGAAAGCCGAAGTATGCGTTCTACACAGAGGGCGGTAAAGGAGAGTGGATGTCCGAGACAAAGAAGAACGCAGCGCTGCCGCTACACGGTGCTCGTCTGGAAGACTACGCCATGATCGGCGACTGTGAAACCTCGGCGCTGGTCTCGCTCGAAGGCTCGATCGACTGGCTCTGCTGGCCCACGTTTTCGTCGGGAGCCTGTTTCGCTGCTCTGCTGGGAACGGCCGACCATGGCTTTTGGAAGATTGCGCCCGCTGGCGGATCCCAGAGCGTGAGCCGTCACTATCGTCCCCAGACGCTGGTGATCGACACCACCTTTACGACGGAGACCGGGGAGGTGGTGATCACTGACTTCATGCCTCCGCGAGGGAAGCACTCCCATGTAATCCGCATGGTTCGGGGAGTTCGCGGCAAGGTGGCCATGCGCATGGACCTATCCGTTCGGTTTGACTACGGGAGAACGATTCCGTGGGTGACCAACGTAGACGGGGAGCTCCGCGCGGTCGCGGGGGCGAACATGGTTGTGCTTCGGACAGACGCTCCGCTCAAGGGAGAGGGGATGTCCTCGGTCAGCGAGTTCACGGTGCGCGCAGGGCAGACGGTCTCGTTTACGCTGACCAACCTCTCTTCGCTGGAGAAGGTGCCCGCTGCTTTGCAGCCGGAGAAGGCGCTCGAGGAGACGGTGCGTTTCTGGACGAACTGGATGAGTCACAGCACCTACCGAGGCCGGTACCAGAGCATCGTCGACCGCTCGCTGATCACGCTCAAGGCGCTGACATACCGCCCATCAGGTGGTATTGTGGCGGCGCCGACGGCCTCCCTGCCTGAGTGGATCGGCGGAGAGCGCAACTGGGACTATCGCTTTTGCTGGCTGCGCGACACTGCCTTTACGCTGCTGATCCTGATCCAGGCGGGCTTCCAGGAGGAGGCAATCGCATGGCGGCGGTGGCTGCTGCGCGCGATCGCCGGAGCTCCGGATCAGGTGCAGACCATCTATGGGATCTGCGGGGAGCGGCAGCTGAACGAGTGGACCGCCGACTGGCTGCCCGGATACGAGAACTCAAGGCCGGTACGCTTCGGCAATGGCGCGGTCGACCAGTTTCAGCTGGACGTCTTTGGCGAGGTTGCGGCGGCGCTTTCGCGCACGCCCGCGGCCGAGGACGACATCCGGGTGGACGCGACCTCCGTGCAGGCGAAGCTCATCGATCATCTCTGCACCGTGTGGCAGGAGCCGGACGATGGTATCTGGGAGACGCGCGGCGGACGCCAGCACTTTACGCACTCCAAGGTGATGGCCTGGGTCGCGCTCGATCGCGCGATCAAGCACCACAAGCAGTTCGACGGTGGCGGCGACATCGGGCGATGGAAGAAGAATCGCGAGATGATCCACCGCGAGGTGTGTGAGAAGGGCTTCGACCAGGAGCTGAACAGTTTTGTGCAGAGCTATGGCTCCAAGGAGCTCGACGCCTCCTGCCTGCGCATCGTCCTGGTCGGCTTTCTGCCACCTAACGACCCGCGTATACGGGGGACGGTGGAGGCGATCGAGCGCCGGCTGATGAAGGACGGCTTTGTCCAGAGATACGATCCGGAGACATCGAGCGACGGTCTCAAGGGCGGTGAAGGGGCGTTCCTCGCGTGCAGCTTTTGGCTCGCATCCAACCTCCACCTAATCGGCCGGGTGGAGGATGCGCGCGGACTCTTTGAGCGGCTTGTAGCGCTGACAAATGACGTTGGTCTGATCTCCGAAGAGTACGATCCGCTGGGCAAGCGTCTGCTCGGCAACTTCCCCCAGGCGCTCTCCCATATCGCTCTTGTGCACACAGCCTTTACGCTGTCGGGGATGTGGCGGCCGGAGGTTTCCAGCGAACGCAGTGGCTCGCTTTGGCATCACAGGGAAGAGGCAGCGATGCCTCACCTCACACCATAGCGCGTCTTGAAACATACACCGGCCCCGAGTCCTGTTTCCTGGGAGGGGGGTTGCTCTGAGGATCATGCGAAGAACTCCAACATCGACGTACCGTCTGCAGCTGCACAAGGGCTTCACCTTTGACGACGCATCGGCCATTGCCCAGTACCTCTACGACCTCGGCGTCTCGCACGTCTACAGTTCGCCGTATCTTCAGGCGGCTCCGAGAAGCATGCATGGATACGACGTCGTTGATCACCAGCGCGTGAATGAGGAGCTTGGGGGACGCGAAGCGCACGAGCGGTTCTCCAAGCGGCTCGGCGAGAACGGCCTGGGGCAGGTGCTGGATATCGTGCCAAACCATATGTCTCTGGGGCATGAGAACCGCTTCTGGTGGGACGTGCTTGAGAACGGCATGGCCAGCCGCTACGCCTCGTTCTTCGACATTGACTGGCAGCCGCAGGAGGAGCGCCTGCGCGACAAGGTGCTGGTGCCGATCCTCGCCGACCAGTACGGCCGCGTGCTGCAGGATGGCGGCATCAAGGTAACGCGCGATGCGGACCTGTTTCATGTGCAGGCTGCCGGGCAGATCCTTCCGGTGACCCCGAACTCGCTGCCGTCGATTCTCAACCGTGCCGCCGAGTACTCGAAGTCCGATACGCTCAGCTTTCTGTCCGCCTCGCTCGGGAGGCTGCCCGTTCCGGACGCCTCGGATCGCCGCGCGATCCTTGCGCGAGATCGTGACAAGGCCGTGCTCTGGAAGCTGCTGAAGCGGCTGTGCGTCGAGGAGCCCGCGGTCTGCGAAGCGATCGACCGCTCGCTCGCGGAAATTAACGCCAATCTCGATGCGCTCGACGATCTCCTCAGCCAGCAGTACTACCGTCTGGCGTATTGGAAGACGGCCGACCAGCAGTTGGGATACCGCCGGTTCTTCGACGTCAATACGCTGATCGGTCTGCGTATGGAGCGCGAGCACGTCTTTGAAGAGACGCATGCCCTGCTGATCGACTGGCTCCGCCGCGGTGTGCTCGACGGCGTGCGCGTCGATCATCCGGACGGCCTCCGCGATCCGGTCGAATACTTTCACCGGCTGCGCAAACATGTGCCGGACGGATGGATCATCGGCGAGAAGATCCTAGAGCCGGGCGAGTACCTCCGCGAGAGCTGGCCCATCGACGGTACCAGCGGGTATGACTTCCTCAACGTCGCCGCCGGCGTTCTGGTCGATCAGGAGGGCATGGCCATGCTCAACAAGATATACGGCGACTTCACGGGAGAGCCGACGCACTTCCCGTCGATCGCGCATGACAAAAAGGTCAACGTGATGGAGCAGGCGCTGGGCAGCGACGTCAACCGCCTGACTAGCCTGTTTGTGGAGATCTGCGAGTGCAATCGCAACCAGCGTGACTTTACCAGGACGGAGATTCGGCGCGCCATCCGGGAGATCGCCGCCTGCTTCGCGATCTACCGCACCTATGTTGTTCCGGAGCGCGACGAGATCACCGACGAGGATCGCTCCTATATCGAGCGCGCAATCACGTGCGCCAACAACAATCGCACGGACATCGATGCGTCCCTGTTCGACTTCATACGCGATGTGCTGACGCTGCAGATTCGCGGCCGCAAGGAGTCTGAGTTCGTCCTTCGCTTCCAGCAGTTCACCAGTCCCGTGATGGCCAAGGGCGTCGAGGATACGGCGTTTTATTGCTACAACCGGCTCATCGCGATGAACGAGGTCGGCGCCGACCCCGCGAATAACGGCACCAGCATCGCTGACTTCCACACGTATAACGCCAAGATCCAGGCGACGCATCCGATGACGATGACGACGCTCTCGACGCACGACACCAAGCGCGCCGACGATGTGCGCGCCCGTCTCGTGGCCTTGACCGAGATCCCCCGGGAGTTCCGCCAGGCGCTGCGCAACTGGTCGCGGCTCAACGCCAAGCTCCGCACCGGCCAGTACCCTGATCGCAACACCGAGTACTTCTACTACCAGACGCTGATTGGCGCGTGGCCGATCAACTCCGAACGCCTCCATGCGTATATGCAGAAGGCGACTCGCGAGGCCAAGCAGCAGACCTCTTGGACGGCGAACAACAAGGAGTTCGAGGATGCGCTCAATCGCTTCATTGACGGCACCTTGGCGAACGAAGCGTTCCTTGCGGATCTCGAAAAGATGGTGGCTCGGGTGCGCGACGCCGGCCGCATCAATTCGTTGGCGCAGACGCTGCTGAAGTACACCTCGCCGGGGGTGCCCGATCTCTACCAGGGCTCGGAACTCTGGGACCTGAGCCTGGTCGACCCTGATAACCGGCGGCCGGTGGACTATAACCTTCGTCGATCGCTTCTGTCGGAGTTGAAGACCCTTCCCGTCAATCGCGTCGTGGAGCGCTTCGAGGAGGGGCTTCCGAAGTTGTGGACGATCCATCATGCGCTGCAACTCCGCAAGGAGCACCCGGAGTGGTTCGGCGCGGAGGCGGCCTACGAGCCGATCGAGGTGACCGGCCGCCGCCGCGAACATGCGATCGCCTATGCTCGCGGCCAGGGCGTCGTCACCGTAGTTCCCCGATTGCCGCTTACCCTCAAGGGTGCCTGGCAGGATACATCGATCGCTCTTCCTGAGGGCAGATGGGTTAACCGTCTTACCGGCGAGGAGATCTCGGGCGGCGACGTTCGCCTCGAACTTCTCTTACAGCAGTTTCCAGTCGCACTTCTGGTTCGGGAGTCACTTACGCATGCATGAGTTTTCTGTCTGGGCGCCGTTTGCCAACAAGATGGCGGTGCAGATCAACGACAAGAGCTACCCCATGGAGCCGTCCAAGCGCGGCTGGTGGCGAGCCGGCATCGACGTGCCCTGGGGCACGGACTACGGATTTCTGGTCGACAACGACCCTGCCCCGTATCCCGATCCGCGCGGCCTGCAGCAGGCGCGGGGGGTTCACGGGCCATCGCGCCTTTACGACCAGAGGGCCTTCCACTGGAGCGATCACCAATGGCAGGGGCCACCGCTCACCGGAGGCGTGGTCTACGAGATCCACGTGGGGACCTTTACCCAGGGCGGCACGTTTGATTCGGCCATCGAACGTCTGCCGTACCTCGCCGACCTCGGCATCACGCACGTCGAGTTGATGCCGATCGCAGAGTTTCCCGGAGACTTCGGCTGGGGGTACGACGGCGTCGCGCTGTTTGCCGTTACCGAAAACTACGGCGGTCCGGACGCTCTGAAGCGCTTCGTGGACGCCTGCCACCAGAACAATCTCGCGGTCGTCCTCGACGTCGTCTACAACCACTTCGGTCCGGTCGGCAATTACGCCAACAAGTTCGGGCCGTACCTCACCTCGAACCACCGGACGCCATGGGGCGATGCCGTGAACTTTGAAGAGGGCGGAAGCGACGAGGTACGCCGCTTCTTCTGCGACAACGCGCTGATGTGGATGCGCGACTACCACATCGACGGTCTCCGCCTCGACGCTGTGCACGAGTACATGGACCGCTCGGCGATTCACTTCATGGAGCAGCTCTCGAGCGAGGTCGACATCCTCTCGTCCACGCTCGACCGCCGTCTGATCCTGATAGCCGAGAGCGACCTGAACGATCCGCGCATCGTAACGCCGCGGGAGGCTGGCGGCTTCGGCATGGACGCGCAGTGGAGCGACGACTTCCACCATTCGCTGTTCACGATCCTGCACGCGAACCAGGCCGGCATGGGCTACTATGACGACTTCGGGACGATGGAGGATCTCGCCAAGTCACTCAAAGAGGCCTTCGTCTACGACGGCATCTACTCAAGCTACCGCCACCGCAAGCACGGCCGACCGGTACAGCGGCTCTCCGCGCACCACTTCCTCGGCTTTATCCAGAACCACGACCAGGTCGGCAACCGCGCCACCGGCGACCGCATCGAGCACATCATCGGCATGCGCCGCTCCAAGGTGGCCGCAGCCGTCGTTCTTCTGGCACCGTTCATCCCCATGCTCTTCCAGGGCGAGGAGTACGCGGCCGATACGCCGTTCCAGTACTTCGCGCACCACGACGATCCGGAGATGGCGCGCGCCGTCTCGGACGGCCGCAAAAAGGACTTCGCCGCCTTTGGCTGGAATCCCGACGAGGTCCCGGATCCGGAGAAGCGTGAGACCTTTGAGCGATCCAAGCTCGACTGGAATGAGATTCACCAGGGTAAGCATATGGAGATGCTCGACTGGACCAAGCGTCTGATCCGTCTGCGCCGCTGCTCTCCTTCGCTGAACGATGGTGATCTGTCGCACATCAAGATCAAGTTCGATGAAGCAAAGCGCTGGCTGCTGATGACGCGCGGTGATGTCCAGCTCGTCTGCAACCTCGGGACGGAGTCGCACCGCAGCGCGAACCCGGACAATCTAAAACTCATCCTGAAGTCTGCTGAGGACGTGCGCATGGACGGCTCCGATGTCCTCGTTCCGCCGGACAGCGTCGCCATCCTCTCGAGTGAGGCGCAAGACGGTGTGTAGAATCTCCTTGTCCACGCGATAGCCTAATGGAGTTCCTATGCTGCAACGTTGCGTCAGCGCGCTTCAGGTGGTCCTTTGCCTCGTCCTTCTCACCACCCTCGCCTTTGCGGAGCCCGCCCACTCCCCAGCGGAGGCGCGGCCATCGCTGAGTGAGCCGGCGCTCTCGCGCGATGGCCGTGAGATCGCCTTTGTCTCCGGCGGAGACATCTGGACCGTTCCCGCGGGCGGCGGCGAAGCGCACCTGCTGGTCTCCCACCCCGCCACTGAGTCGCGGCCGATGTATTCGCCCGACGGCACACGGCTGGCCTTTATCTCGACACGCTCCGGCGGCGGCAACATCTATCTCCTTACGCTCGCGACGGGCGAGCTCACGCGCCTCACTTACTCTGATGGGCTCGATCAGCTCGACGGCTGGTCGCGCGATGGCAGGTGGATCTACTTCACCTCGGCGGTAAACGACATCGCCGGCCTGGGCGACATCTTCCGCGTCAGCTCCTCGGGTGGAACGCCGCTTGAGGTCAGCCGAGAGCGTTACATGAACGAGTTTGAAGCCGCACCCTCGCCCGATGGAGAGACCCTCGCGCTGGTCGCCAAGGGCATCAGCAACCGGCAGTGGTGGCGCAACGGACACGCGCATATTGACGAGACCGAGGTCTGGCTGAAGCCGATCGCCGACACCGGCAAATACCGGCGGCTGCTGCCCGCCGACGCTAAGCACGCATGGCCCATGTGGTCTGAAGATGGCAGGACGCTGTTCTACATGAGCGACGGCAGCGGTGCGGAGAACCTCTGGTCGATCTCGCCGTCTGCCGCACCCGGAGCAGCAAAGGCACTGACGCACTTCCGCGATGGCCGCGTCCTCTGGCCCACAATCGGCAACGATGGAAAGACGATCGTCTTCGAGCGCAACTTCGGTATCTGGAAGGCGAGCACCGCCGACGGCAAGGCCGAGGAGGTCCCGATTCAGCTCCGCGGTCTGCCCGCGTCGCCCGGCATCACGCACGTGACCGAGACGAACTTCAGCCGGCTCGCACTCTCGCCCGACGGCACCAAGGTCGCCGTGATCGCGCACGGCGAGCTCTTTGCGGCATCCGCAAAGGACGGCGGCGAGGCGCAGCGCATCACGCACACGGCCTCCGCCGAGGGCAGCCCCATCTGGTCGCCGGACTCGCTCAAGATCGCCTACACCTCCGAGCGCTCGGGCGAACGCAAGATCTTCGAGTACGACTTCACGACGAGCAAGGAGACAGAGCTGACCGACGGCGGCGCAGAGGACACCTCACCGCACTGGTCGCCGGACGGCAAGAGCGTCGCCTACATCCGCGACAATCGGGAGCTCCACGTCCTCACGCTCGCCAGCGCGAAGACGCCCGTTGCCGACAAGGTCGTCGCCACCGGCGCGATCGAGCGCGACGCCGCTCTGGCCTGGTCGCCGGACTCGCAGTGGATCGCTTTCACGGTCGTCGACGCGCGCTCCTTCAACAACCTCAATGTCGTCCAGGCGACCGGCGGCGAGGCCCGCCCTATTACCTTTCTCGCTAACGGCGAGACCGGGTCCAAGATCGCCTGGTCGCCTGACGGCCGCTACATTCTCTTCGATACGGCGCAGCGGAGCGAGCAGGTCCAGATCGCCCGCGTCGACCTCCTTCCGCACGTGCCCAAGTATCGCGAGGACGAGTTCCGCGAACTCTTCCGTCCGTCGAAGACGCCCGGCCCCACGCCGTCATCGCCCTCGCCGCGCACGCCCGAGACGCCATCGACCGATCCGGCGAACCTAGAACACGAAGCTCCCGCAGCGCAGACTCCCGCAACCGTCTCAACCGGCGACGCCGCACCCAAGGCAGCGGCACCGGAGAAGAAGAAGCCCGAGCCGGTCAGGATCGTCTTCGAGGGCATTCGCAGCCGCTTGACCCTTCTGCCGCTCGGCCTCAGCTCGGAGGAGCCGGAGATCAGCCCCAACGGCAAGGTGCTGCTGTTCGCCGCGCGCTCGGCGAACCAGCAGAGCCTTTACACCTACTCGCTTGACGAGCTTGCGAAGGAGCCGCCGTTCGCGCGGCAGCTCACCTCGACCCCCGGCAACCGCTCCGACTTCGCCTTTACACCCGATTCCAAGGAGGTCGTCTACCTGGAGAACGGCGTCGTCCACTCGATCGTCGTCGAGAGCCGTACACCCAAGACCGTTGCCGTTACCGCGCCCATGGACGTCGACTTCGACCAGGAAAAGAACGTTGTCTTCGAGGAGGCGTGGGGCATCCTCAACCGGCGCTTCTTCGACGCCAAGTTCAACGGTCACGACTGGCGTGCGCTCCATGACGAGTGGGCTCCTTATATCGCGGGCACCCGGACCTCCGACGAGCTGCGCCGCGACATTAACCTCATGATCGGCGAACTCAACGCCTCGCACTCCGGCATCAATCCGCCGCGGCCGCGCGGAGGGACAGGGCCGCCGTCGCGCATCGGCAACCTCGGCCTGCGCTTTGATCGCGAGGCGTACGAGGCAGGCCGCGGCCTCGTCATCCGTGAGGTCATCGTGCTCGGCCCGGCGGACATCGAGGGCAGCATCCATACGGGCGACACCCTCGTCAGCGTCAACGGAGAGACGATCACTCCTCACACCAATCTCGACGCCCTCCTGCAGGATGCGATCGGCCATCGCACCGTGCTCGGCATCCGCCGCGAGGGTAAGTCGCGCGACGCTGTCGTTCTCCCTGTCTCGACCTCGACCGCCACGGGTCTGCTCTACCGGCAGTGGGTCAACGAACGCCGCGCGTACATCGAAAGGGTCAGCAACGGAAAGCTCGGCTACGTCCATATCGCCGACATGAGCGACGCCTCGCTCCAGCAGCTCTACCTCGATCTCGACGCTCAAAACGAGTCTCGGCAGGGCGTGGTCGTCGACGTTCGCAACAACAATGGCGGCTACGTCAACGGCTATGTGCTCGACGTCTTCACCCGCCGCAACTACCTCATGATGACGCCCCGCGACCTGTTTCCGATACCCAGCCGCCAGAGCCTCGGCCAGCGCGCTCTCGGTCTGCCCACGGTGCTGGTCACCAACGAGTCGTCGCTCTCGGACGCCGAGGACTTTACCGAGGGCTACCGCTCGCTCGGGCTCGGCAAGGTGGTCGGCACACCCACCGCCGGCTGGATCATCTTCACCGGAGGCGCGCAACTCATCGACGGCTCCGCCCTGCGCACGCCGTATACCCGCATCCAGGATCTCCGCGGACAGACCATGGAGATGCACCCCCGTCCCGTCGACGTGGAGGTGGAAAGGCCGCTTGGCGAAACAATCCCCGGAACCGACATCCAGCTCGACAGGGCGGCGACCGAACTGCTTTCAAAACAATGATTTGAGCGGAATAAAGCAGGGCTTCTGCCGTGAGCACTCTGGAAGGATCGGCACCCGGCTTCAGAAACTTTTAACGTGTCTCATCGTATCCTTATGAAGGAGTTTCCACAGCATGCGGATGAAGTGCCAGTCCGCTCCATTACACGTCTTCGCATCCGAAGGGCGCCTGCAGTAAAACCAGCAGAAGAACTAAAGGGTCCTATGCAGAGCTCAACCTTTCCGGCGCGCCTCGCTGTCCTTTCTTTCAGCCTCGCGTTCACCGCCACCGTTCCCACCTTCTGGCCCGCCCGTGTCTTCGCGCAGGCGCCCGCACCCGCGAAGGCCACGCCGCAACGCGGCACCGTCAAGTCGATCGAGGGCGGCACCCTCACTCTCACCACCGACACCGGCCAGGAGGTCGTCATCACGGTTCCCGGCACAGCGCGCATCCAGCGCCTTGCCCCCGGCAGCACGGATCTCAAGACCGCCGAGACCGCCGCTCTCTCCGACATCGCCGTCGGCGACCGCGTGCTCGTGACCGGCACCGCCGGAGAAACCCCGGCCATATTCACTGCCGTCCGCGTCATCCTCATGAAGTCCGGCGACATCGCCCAGAAGCACGAGGCCGAGCAGCAGGACTGGCAGCGGCGCGGCGCCGGCGGCATCGTCGATGCGGTCGATCCCACGGGCACGATCAGGATCTCCTCCGGCGCACGCAAGCTGGAGATCACCACTACCCCCGGCACAACCTATCGCCGGTACGCCGGCGGCTCGGTCAGGTTCGAAGACGCCAAGCCCGGCACCCTCTCCGAGATCCATGCTGGCGACCAGCTGCTCGCGCGAGGCGCCAAATCCGCCGCGGGCAGCTCGGTTCAGGCCGAAGAGGTCGTCAGTGGGTCCTTCAAGAATCTCTCCGGCACCCTCCTCTCGATTGACGCTGCTAAAAACACCGTTTCGCTTAAGGATCTCGTCACCAAACGCAACGTCATGGTCCAGCTCACGGCGAACTCCGCTCTTCACCGTCTGCCGGCAGAGGCTGCCGCGAGGTTTGCCGCACGATCCAAGGCCCGTGCCCCGGGCGGCCCCGCCTCCGGCGGCGCTTCTTCGAGCAGTGCAGCGCCGTCTCGCCCAGCAGCCGCGGACATATCTTCGCCGGATTCCAGCAGCCTGCCTGGCAGCGGCATGGGTCACACCGGCGGAGACCTCTCCCAGATCGTCTCCCGGCTCCCCGCCGTACCCCTCACCGATTTTCACACTGGCGACGCTGTCATGATCGTGGCAGAGCAGACCTCCGCCGATTCCAGCAACCTCACCGCCATCACCTTACTTGCCGGTGTTGAGCCCATCCTTGCGGCTGCCCCCAGCGGGTCGTCCGCCATGACCCTGTCACCCTGGAGCGTCGGCACCGGCTCTCCGGAGGGCGGGGGCCAGCAGTAAGCCCCCGAGCTCCCCCACCATCACCCTCCCCAGGAGTTCAGATGTCTCTTCGCTTCGACCTGAAGTTCTTTCTGCTGTTCGCGCTCTGCATCGCCGTACCGCACAGGAGCTTCGCCCAGCAGCCCGGCGCCACCGTCCGCGGCACCGTCGCCGACCCCGATGAGGCCGTCATCCCGGGAGCGACCGTCACGCTCACACCGGCCACCGGAAAGGCCTCGATCGTCACCTCGCAGCCGGACGGCACCTACACCGTCCGCAACCTCGCGCCCGGAACCTACTCACTCACCGTCACCATGAGTGGCTTCGCCAGCTACGTGAAGCAGGGGATCCGCATCAACCCCGGGCAGAGCCTCGTCCTCGACGCGAAGTTGGCCATCCAGGCCCAAAATCAAGAGGTCCAGGTCAACGCGCAGAGCGTTCAGCTCAGCACCGATCCCGACTCCAACGCGAGCGCCACCACCATCAAGGGCAAGGACCTCGACGCGCTCTCCGACGACCCCGATGAGCTCTCCTCCGAGCTCTCCGCCCTCGCCGGTCCTGCCGCCGGACCCAATGGCGGCCAGATTTACGTCGACGGCTTTACCGGCGGACAGCTTCCGCCCAAGTCCTCCATCCGCGAGATCCGCATCAACCAGAACCCCTTCTCCGCGCAGTACGACAAGCTCGGCTACGGCCGCGTGGAGGTCTTCACCAAACCCGGCACAGACAAGCTCCACGGCAACATCAACGTCCAGGGCGGCGCCAAGCAGTTCAACACCTCGAACCCTTTCCTCGGCGCAGCTAACACGCAGCCGGACTACCACCGCCTCTTCATCCTCGGCAGCGTCAGCGGCCCCATCAACCGCTTCTCCTCATTCACCGTCGGCGGATCGCACCGCAGTATCCAGAACAACAGCATCGTCAACCCCAGCGGCTTCTACGCAACGTCCGCGACCTCCACCGTGCCCTGCGTTCCCGGAGACCTTAGCTGCACCTACTTCTCCTCTTATCCGGAGGCCGCCCGCGCCGTCTTCAATCCACAGACCCGCAGCGACGTCAGCCCGCGCGTCGACCTCGCTCTCGGCGAAAAGAACACCCTCACCGTGCGCTATCAATACTTCGTCAGCGGCACCCAGAACGGCGGCATCGGCAACACCAACCTCCCCACCGTCGGCTACAACAACGAGAGCAGCGAGAACACCATCCAGATCAGCGATACCCAGCTCGTCAGCAGCAACATCGTCAACGAGACTCGCTTCGAGTACGAGCGCGACAAGTCCACGCAAACTCCCCTCAGCACCGCTCCCACGCTCTCCGTGCAGGGCATCTTCACCGGCGGCGGATCCTCGAGCAGCGTCATCAACTCGGCCAGCAATCACATCGAGCTGCAGAACTACACCTCCGTCCAGCTCGCCAAGAACTTCGTCCGCCTCGGCGGCCGTCTCCGGACCACGGGCGAGGACCTCACCTCGACCGCGCATTCGAACGGCACCTTTACCTACTCCTACCTGCTCGATCCCTGTACCGATCCCAACCCGAACCTCAAGCGCCCCTCCAACTGCGTCGCCACCACCACCCCCTGCGACCGCGCCAATACCAGCGCGTCCAACTACATCTCCTCCTACCAGTGCGGTCTCGTCAGCCAGTACACCCAGGCCAAGATCAACAACCCCACCGTGCACGCCCGCCTCACCGACATCGGCCTCTACGCCGAGGACGACTGGAAGTGGAAGCCCAATCTCACCATCAGTTACGGCTTGCGATTTGAAGCGCAAAACTACGTCAAAAGTTCTCATGACATTGCTCCCCGTGTCTCCTTTGCCTACGGCATCCCACGCAAAAATGGCCAAACCTCGACCGTCATCCGCGGCGGCTACGGCCTCTTCTACGATCGCTTCAACTTGGATAACGTCCTGACGACCTTTCAGCAGAACGGCGTCAACCAGGTGAACTCCACCTTCAAGAACCCCGGTGTCACCTGCCAGCCCGGCTCCACCACAGGCTGCGGCACCGCAACGGCCAACCAGCCGCTCACCTACACCCTGGGCAATGGCCTCCGTAGCGCCTACACCATGCAGGCCGCGATCGGGGTTGACCAGCAGGTCGGCCGAGCCGCCTCCATCTCCGCCAACTACCTCAACGCGCGCGGCGTTCACCAGTACCTCAGCCGCGTCTACTTCGATCCCAGCCTGTACAACTACCAGTTCCAATCCGGCGGCGTCTTCCGCGAAAACCAGCTGCTTGTCAACGGCAACGTCCGCATGCGCACCGTCTCGCTCTTCGGCTTCTACTCGTTGAACTTTGCCAACGCCAATACCTCCGGCGCTGGCTTCTTTCCAACCACGCCCATCCGGATCGGCGTCACCACCGCGATCGACACGCACGCCGACTACGGCCGCGCCACCTTCGCCCACACCAACTTCGGCATCATCGGCGGCAGTTGGACCTTGCCGTACAGCATCAACTTTGGCCCGTTCCTCCTGGCCCAGTCCGGCACACCTTACAACGCCACTGCCGGCACCGATCCCAACGGCGACACCATCTATAACGAGCGACCGTACTTCGTAAACGGCACCAGTGGCAGCTGCTTTCACTCTTCGGACTTCAGCGGCGTCCAAACCGGTTCGCTCACGCCCGTGCCCATCAACTACTGCACTGGTCCGGCGAACATCTCATTCAACCTCCGTCTCAGTAAAACTATCGGCTTCGGCCCCAAGACCGAGGCCGCGCAGGCCGCGGCCGCCCGTGCCGCGCAGGGTGGCGGCCGAGGTCCTGGAGGTCCGGGTGGCCCTGGAGGTCGAGGCGGCCGTGGCGGTCCCGGAGGCTTCGGCGGCGGTCCCAGCACCGGCCAGCGCTACAACCTCAACGTCGGCGTGCTGACCAACAATCTCTTCAACAACGTCAACTACGGCACGCCCACCAGCACGCTTACCTCACCGCGCTTCGGCCAGTTCACCACCCTCGCCGGCGGCCCCTTCAGCAACGGAGCCGCAGTCCGACAGATCATCCTCCAGGCAAGCTTCAGCTTCTAGGCCGCAGCATACGCAGCAAGGAGACGTCTTGAGACGTCCCCCTTCGTCCGGGCACCCCGCGCGTCAACTCCTCCGCTCGCCCCTCGCAGGCACAGGCGAGGCAGGCGCTCCTACCACCACCGTCTTCGCGTTCATGAACTCGCGCATCCCCGCCGCCGACAGCTCCCGCCCGTAGCCCGAGCGCTTGATGCCGCCAAACGGCAGCCGCGGATCGCTCGCCACCATTGCATTCAAAAACACCGACCCGCACTCGAGCTCCGCCACCAGCCGCTGCTGTTCGCCCGGGTCGCGCGTCCACGCTGACGCCCCCAGCCCAAACGGCGTATCGTTCGCCAGCTCGATCGCCTCCTGGAGATCCTTCACGCGAAACAGCATCGCCACCGGCCCAAATAGCTCCTCGCGGTACACCGGTGAGGTGCGCGGCACACCCGACAGCACCGTCGGCTGAAAGAAGTTTCCCACCGTCCCCACGCGCTTGCCGCCCGTCAGCACCCGCGCACCTGCCGTTACGGCCGCCTGTACCTGCGCCTCCAGACTCTCCAAGATGCGCGGCGTAGCCAGCGGTCCGATCTGTGTCTCCGGCCACATCGGATCGCCCACCCGCAGTGCCTCCATCGCCTCCACAAACCGCGCCCGGAACTCCGGGTAGATCTCGTCCGCAACGATGAAGCGCTTAGCCGCAATGCACGACTGCCCGCTATTGATCGTGCGCGCGCGCACCGCCGTCGCGACCGCCGCATCGAGATCGGCCGACCCCATCACTACAAACGGGTCGCTGCCCCCAAGCTCTAGCACCGACTTTTTGATCAGCCATCCAGCCTGCGCGCCGATCGCCCGTCCCGCCGCCTCGCCGCCCGTCACCGTCACCGCCGCCACCCGCTCGTCGCCCAGCACCATCTCCACCTGAGGCGTCTCGAGCAGCAGCGCCTGGAAGCTGCCCCGCGGAAACCCAGCCCGTCGCGTCAGCGACTCGATCGCCAGCGCACACTGCGGCACGTTGGGCGCATGCTTCAGCAATCCCACATTGCCCCCCATCAGCGCCGGCGCAAGAAAGCGAAACACCTGCCAGAACGGAAAGTTCCACGGCATCACCGCCAATACGATCCCCAGTGGATCCCAGCGCACATAGCTCGCGCTCGCCTCGGTCTGCACCGGCTCCGGCGCCAGCATCCGCGCGGCATTCTCCGCATAAAAGCGGCAGACCGTCACGCACTTCAGCACCTCCTGCCGCGCTGCCTCGAGCGGCTTGCCCATCTCGCACGTAATCGTCGCTGCCAGCTCGGGCGACTCCTGCTCCAGCAGCGTCGCCAGCTTTCGCATCCACAGCGCGCGATGCTCCACCGGCACTAGGCGATAGCTGCCGTAGGCCTCAGCCGCAAGCCCGATCCGCTGCCGTGCCTGCGCCTCTGTCAACGCCTCAAAGCGTCGCAGCACCTTTCCGTTTGCCGGATTGATCGATTCGATCGCCATGCCAGACTCTGCCCTGCACGCCCCTCATCGTGATGCTAACCGAGTCGCAGCTCGCGCCCGCGGCGCCTCAAGCGTCAAGACGGCTCCTCCTCGGGGTGACGGAGCCAGTTGAGATCGGCCGCCTGTAGCCGGCGTGCGTTCCTGATTTATAAACGACCTATGTCGTTCGTCAGCGTAACCCGCCTCCGGATACGGTCCGCCCGCTTTCTTCCTTTCTTTGCACTACACACGTTACGCTCGCTCAAGCAGGTCAAGAACTCGCCCGGATTTCAAGGCGGGTCGATCTTAGCGGATCGGAGCTGGACGTTTTGGACCATGACAACCTGGGATATCCAGGACAGCATGCGACGCTATATGGTCGCAGGCTCCCATCGTGCCGCCATGCCGCACCTTCTTGACTGGTGTGACGAGGCATCCGTTGTGCATTGGGATCAGCCGCAAAACGATCTGCCGGCGTGGAAGGAAGCTGACAGGCGCATGCGTGAGAGTGGGCGCGTGTCCAAGGTGAGATTTCCAAGTTCCAGCCACGCGACCCTGAACTACCGGCCGCCACGCGTCACGACAGCGGGTCCAATCCGATCAGTGAGAGCCTAGGCAGGATAAAGTTCGCCCGCATCGCATCCAAACGAGCCGGTACCGCTCCGGTCTCACCGATTTCTGCCTTCTCCGCTCTGCTTCCCACCCACGCCATCGATGCACAGCCTCGCCGACCACCGACCCTGCGCCACCTCAAACGCATCCTGTCCCGTCCCCAAACGATTGCTTGTACCATGAACGAAACTCAGATTCGCAGCGCCCGAGCGCCTAGGATACTTCAGCCCATGCCGCCGCCCGACTCTCTCGGCCCCAACCCACACTTCATGCAGCAGGCCATCGATCTCGCCACTGCCAACGTCGCCGACAACTGCGGTGGTCCCTTCGGTGCCGTGATCGTCCGCGGAGAGGAGGTCGTCGCCACCGGCGTCAACCGCGTCACCTCCACCAACGACCCCACTGCCCACGCCGAAGTCACCGCCATCCGCAACGCCTGTGCCGCGCTCGGTGCCTTTCAACTTACTGGCTGCCACATCTACACCAGCTGCGAGCCCTGCCCCATGTGCCTCGCCGCCATCTACTGGGCGCGTCTCGATGCCATCTACTTCGGCAACGATTCCGCCGCCGCAGCGCGCGCCGGCTTCGATGACGCCGTCATCTATGACGAGGTCGCCCTTCCGCACCCGGGCCGCAGCATTCCCATCCAGCCCCTCCTCTCGAAGCGTGCTTGGTCGAGCTTCGAGACCTGGCTCCAAAGCGACTGCAAAGTCGATTACTGAGGACACCGCCAGCACACGATGACCACCCCGCTCTCAGCCCCGCAACCAAAACGCGTCGCCATCCTCGGCTTCGGCACCGTCGGCAGCTCCGTCGCCCGCATCCTTGCCGCGCAGGCCTTCCCCCACATCGAGCTCACCCACATCTATAACCGCTCCGTCGCCCGCAAGCGCACCGGCGAAGCCGTACGCTCTGTTCCGGCCACGACGCACTGGACCGAAGACATCGAAGACGTCCTCTCTTCCGACGTCGACATCCTCATCGAGACCATCGGCGGCCTCGACCCCATCGAAGCCTGGCTCACCCGCGCACTCCAATCTGGTAAATCCGTCGTTACCGCCAACAAGCAGCTCATCGCCTACCGCGGCGCAGCGCTCGCCGAGATCGCCCGCGAAAACCGCGCACACCTCCGCTTCAACGCAGCCGTCGCCGGCGGCGTCCCCGTTATCCCCGCCACGCTGCAGGGCCTCCAGGGCGACCGCATCACCCGCCTCTCCGGCATCGTCAACGGCACCTGCAACTTCATCCTCAGCCACATGGAGCAAGGCGCCGCCTACGCCGAAGCCCTCGCCCAGGCACAGGCAGCCGGCTATGCGGAAGCCGATCCATCAGCCGATGTCGACGGCTTCGACGCCCGCGCCAAGCTCTGCATCCTCGCGCGCATCGCCCTCCATGCCGAGCTCGACCCAAACCAGGTCTCCACCCAGAGCATCTCCCCGGTCTCCGCCGTCGACTTCCAGTACGCCAAGGAACTCGGCTGCACCATCCGCCAGGTCTCCCGCGCCCAACTCGACAGCAACCTCGTCCACGCCCGCGTCGGCCCCATGCTCGTCCCGCTCACCTCGCCCATCGCCTGGTCGCACGGAACCCAGAACATGGTCGTCACCTCCGGCGAGTTCGGCGGGGATGTCGTCTTCTCCGGCCACGGAGCCGGCGGCAACCCCACCGCCGTCGCCGTCGTCTCGGACCTCCTCGCCGTAGCGCAGAACTCCGCCTCCGTCAGCCTGCCCAGCGAGCCCAAACAGGTCACCGGCGAGTTCTTCGCCCCGCACTACCTCCGCTTCATCGTCGACGACAAGCCCGGCATCGTCTCCGCCATCTCCGGCGCCCTCGCTCGCGTCGGCGCCAACATCGACTCGCTCCTTCAACGCCCCGGCCACCCCAAACACCGCCTCCCCTTCGTCGTCACCACCGAGCCCTGCCTCACCTCCACCATCACCGAGGCCGTCTCCTCCATCGCCTCCATGGACTGCATGCTCGAACCCCCACTCGACCTCCAGATGCTCACCGTCGAAGACAAGGCCGAAGATTAGGTCCAGAGACATCGTAGCTCGCGTTGTTCCGGGCGAACGAAGCGAGACCGGCAAACAGGTGACCTTGTCGCCACCAGCCTCCAACCCTGTCATTCTGAGCGAAGCGGAAGAATCCCAGTATTTGCTTTTCATCCGAGCGAAGCGAGCAAGTGCCGGTAAACAGAAGGGCAGGGAATATCTCCCTGCCTCTCATCGAGCCAAACTCACAACGAAGAACTGACAACCGACATCTCCCTCAATACTTCGGCATACTCGGATCGATCCTCTCCGCCCAAGCAGTAATCCCGCCGGCCAGGTTCTTCACATTCATAAATCCCGCCGCCTTCAGCTCCTGCGCCGCCCTCTGCGATCTCCCGCCCGACTTGCAATGCAAAACGATCTCCTCATCCTTGCTCACCGGGATCTCGCCCATGCGCGCCCCAACCTGTCCCACAGGAATCAGCGACGCCCCTAGGTTCACAATCGCATACTCATGCGGCTCCCGCACATCCAGCACAAACGGCCTGTCACCGGCGTCCTGTCGCTGCTTCAGCTGCTCCACCGAGATCTGCGGAATGCCGTCCACCACATTCGCACTCGTGTCCACCTTGTCATGTGAACTCACTTCGAGCGGTCCCGTCGACGTCGGCGGAGCAATCCCGCAGAACTGGTCGTAGTCGATCAGCTCCGTCACCGTCGGATGCGTCCCGCACACCGGGCAGTCAGGATTCTTCCGCAGCTTCAGCGTCCGGAAGCTCATGCCCAGAGCATCGACCAGCAGCAGCCGCCCAATCAGCGGCTCGCCGATCCCGAGAATCAGCTTGATCGTCTCCGTTGCTTGAATGATGCCAACCAATCCTGGCAAAATTCCGAGCACGCCACCCTCGGCGCACGAAGGCACCAGCCCTGGCGGCGGCGGCTCCGGATACAGGCACCGGTAGCACGGACCCTCCGGCAAACCAAACACACTCGCCTGCCCCTCAAACCGAAAGATCGATCCATACGCATTCGGCTTGCCCAGCAGCACGCACGCATCGTTCACCAAGTACCGCGTCTGGAAGTTGTCCGTCCCATCCGCGATCACGTCGTAGTCCTTCAGGATTTCCATCGCGTTCGCGCTCGTCAGCATCGTGTTGTGCTTCACGACCTTCGTATTCTTGTTCAGGCCGTGGATCATAATCTCGGCCGAGTCCACCTTGAGCTTGCCCACCGTCGCCTGCGAGTGGATGATCTGCCGCTGCAGATTCGATTCATCGACCACATCGAAATCCACCAGCCCGATCGTCCCCACACCCGCCGCCGCCAGATACAGCGCCAGCGGCGCACCCAGCCCGCCTGTCCCCACGCAGAGCACCTTCGCCGCCTTCAACTTCCGCTGCCCCTCCATGCCCACCTCAGGCAGAATCAGGTGTCGCGAGTACCGCGAAATCTCCTCATTCGTCAGCTTCGGCAGCTCCGCCCTAGCTGTCTCGTTCTCCTGAATCAAAGTTCCTGTAGCCATCACATCCAACTCTCTGCCCGCACGTTCCCGGGCCATGTCCATCGTGAATCGTCAACATCACCAGTCAGAGTTACAAACAGAAAAGACAAAACCAAGGACAGTTACAAACAACATCCACCCGCGATCGACGGAATAATCGTCAACTCATCCACCTCGGTGGTCCCTGTATCCTCGCGCTGCGGCAGGTACCGGATGTCATCATCGTTTAAATAAACATTGACGAACGATCGCAGCTTGCCATCCTCCGTAAACAGGTGCTTCTTCAACTCCGGCGAATCCATTACCAGGGCATCGAGCGCCCCCTGCACCGACGAACTGCTCACCTCAACCGTCTCTTTATAGCGCGTGTACTGCCGCAATGGCGTCGGTATATGAATCTTCATCGCTTCTCCCCTTCCATCTCCAGAACTCCAGCGATCTCGCCATCCGCACTCTGCACGCTGATCTCGATCGCCTCATCCGCAAAACTCTTGTCGTCCTCACTCGGGCCCGTAAGCCGGAACGAGTTCGTCACCGCCGCCTTGCCCTGCTCCACCGCCGTGATCACATACGAGCAGCCCAGCCAGTGCGCCTCGGCAAAGTCCGTCGGCGACCACTGCGCCGGATGATCCGGATGCGAGTGATAAAACCCGATAATATCCAACCCCGACTCCCGCCCGACACGCTGCGCCTGGATCAGCTCCACCGGCGAGATATGGTACCGGTTATGCGCCGAGTCCACCCGCGTATTCCCCGCCCGCATCACCGCCCGCACGTCGTTGCCGCCTGCGTCATCCGCCTTGCCCAGCAGGATCCCGCAGCACTCGTTCGGATACGTCTCCTCACCGTGTGCCCGCAGCGCCGCATAGTCGTCATACGTCAACCGCAGCATCAGACCTCCGTCCAGAACCGCTCGCTCATATACTTCTCGGCCGAGTCGCACAGCACCGTCACAATCACTGCCTCGCGCCCGGCCCTAGCCTCTTCCTCCGCAACCCGCAGCGAAGCCGCCGCTGCCGCCGCCGCGCTCACACCCACCAGCAGGCCCTCCTCCCGCGCCAGCCGCTTCGCCATCTCATACGCCCGCTCCGTCTCCATCTCGATCTCCGCATCAGCCAGCGACGGATCGTAGATCTTCGGCACGATTGCCGTCTCCATATGCTTCAACCCCTCCAGCCCGTTGAACGGCGAATCCGGCTGCATCGACACGCACCGAATCTTCGGGTTCAGCTCCTTTAGCCGCCGCGTCGCCCCCACAAACGTCCCACTCGTCCCCATGCCCGCGACAAAGTGCGTCACCTGCCCCTCCGTCTGCGCCCAGATCTCATTTGCGGTGCCGTGGTAGTGCGCTCGCCAGTTCGCCTCGTTCGAGTACTGATCCGCGTAGAAGTACCGGTCCGGCTCCGCCGTTACCAGCTCCCGCGCCTTGCGGATCGCTCCATCCGACCCATCCGCCGGGCTCGTCCACACCACCTCAGCCCCGTAGATGTCCACATACTTCTTCCGCTCCGGGCTCACGTTCGACGGCATGCAAAGCGTCACAGGAAATCCCAGCGCCGCCCCCAGCATCGCGTACGCAATCCCCGTATTCCCGCTCGTAGCGTCAATCAGGCCCTTGCGCAGCCCCGGCCCCCTCTGCCCGAACTTCAGCAGACCCCGCCGCTCCGCGTCCAGCACAATCGCCGACGCCGCCCGATCCTTCACACTCCCACCCGGGTTCGCCCACTCCGCCTTGCCCAATATCTGTACGCCCGGCATCTCGGCCGTCAGGGATGCGAGCCGCACCAACGGCGTGTTCCCGATCCGCTCCAGAATGCTCGTGCCCAGCGATCTTTCGACAGCGACCATCAACGCTCCACCTCCCGCCTACCCCTTTGCGCTCGTTGATGCAGCCCGGGGGATGTGCGACAGTTAACCGAGTCTACCGAACCAACCTCTATGGCAAAAAAGGCACCACAGCGCACCTTCAACGACGTCCTCTCAACCCTCGGCTCTCAGCGATTTGATGTGGCGCCTGCCCAGGAGGGTGCAAAGCGAACCCCCAATGCCTTTAAAGTCTCAAAATACGGCTGCGCCGCCGTCATCGCCGCCGCCCCCGACCATCAGGTCGAGATCCTCGCTCGTCCCGGTTGGCTCCTCAACGGCGAGATCGCCCGCATCCTCGACCGCGGTTACCAAAAATTCCTCAAAACCTCCCAGCTCGAGATCCCCGCCACCGCCGACCACCTCCGCGCCATCCACGAGTTCTCTGAAGAACTCAAAGAAGCCGCCGGAGCCCTCTCCCTCTACAACGAAAGCCTCGGCACCACCTCCGACGTTTACGTCTACGACCGCGTCAAAGGCCGCGCGACCAACTAAACCTGCGCCCCTGGCCCCTCGCAACTATACATCCACCCCGGGCCGCTACTTTTCCGAGCTGTCATTCTGAACGCAGCGGAAGAATCCCAGTATTTCGCCTTTGCCAGCACGCCCTCTCCGCATAGCCAAGCCAAGTTTTTGCAACCCACCCCACCCCCACACATCTCAGCTATGCCTCCCAAGGAGAAGCATGAGCAATCAAAACAAGATCGCCCTCGTCACCGGCGCCAACAAGGGCATCGGCCTCGAAACCGCGCGCCAGCTCGGCCACCTCGGCATCACCGTCCTCCTCGGCGCACGCGACGCCGCGAAAGGCGAGCAAGCGGCCGCCCAACTCCGCTCCGAAGGCATCAACATCCACCCGCTCAAGCTCGACGTCGTCGATCGGGACGACATCGCTGCCGCCGCAGCCCTCATCGCGCGCGAGTTCGGCCACCTCGACATCCTCATCAACAACGCCGGCATCATGGTCGAGGACGGCTTCGGTTCAAACGACGCCGCCACCGTCACCGGCGATCAGCTCAGGCAGACCTTCGAGACCAACGTCTTCGCCGTCATCGCTCTAACCCAGGCCCTCCTCCCCCTGATCAAAAAAAGCCCAGCCGCCCGCATCGTCAACGTCTCCAGCATTCTTGGCTCCAATACCTTCCACGCCACCCCCGGCTCCCCCATCTACGAGGCCAAGGGTGCCTTCGCCTACGACGCCTCCAAGGCCGCGCTCAACAGCTTTACCATCCACCTCGCCCACCTGCTCAAGGACACCAGCATCAAGGTCAACTCCGCCCACCCCGGCTGGGTCAAAACCGACATGGGCGGCAACGGAGCCATGATGGAGATCGTCGAAGGCGCCAAGACACAGGTCGACCTCGCCACCCTCCCCGAAGACGGTCCCACCGGCAGCTACATCCACCTCGGCAAAACGATCCCCTGGTAAACGGGCCTGCTGACTGCCACATTTAGGCCTTTGCCGCCTGCGCTCCGGGATACACGGCCGCATTGGTTGTCATTCCCAGCGGAGCGAGGAATCTGCTTCTCTACCCATGTGTCCGGCCGGCCCGCACCGAGCCTCAGGGGTACTGTGCCCGTACGGATAAGCTCCCCCGCCCGCATACACCGCACAGCACCGGGGTCGCGAGAGCAGCATCCCTACCCACCCCACCACCGTCCATCCAAAGAAAAGATTTAGCAGCAAGATCCCCGCCACCCCATGCCCCCGATGCGCCGCCACAATCGTCGGCAGGAAGTACATTGCCACCAAAACAAATAAAGCAACCATCGATCCCGCTCCAGGTGCCTCTCCCACCGGGTTCTTGCGCACATTTGGTGAAGGACTACCCAGTCTGAGCGGGGGCCTCTGCGGTGTAGCTTAGTGGGCGTAGAGGACGCGCAAGCGCAGCAGGTCGAAGCGGGCACGACCGTACATCTGGCGC
>JAABUX010000180.1_pt1 | contig 111023 bp, 120 predicted proteins | sample 5561851 | NCBI WGS metagenome assembly JAABUX01 (sample SAMN10711883, study PRJNA513361) | rock metagenome | isolation source: Antarctica rocks | place: Antarctica: Victoria Land, Richard Nunatak red sandstone | collected 2016-01-03
TATGATCGCCTCTGCGGTGCGGCGCGCCTGCCGTCCCTCGCTGCCCTCATCCTGCAGCAGGCTGTGCGTCCGCCTGCGTCGCTCCTCGCGGTCGCCGCCTGATCCCCGACTTTTCGGCCTGATACGCAATTAGGGCCCGGCGCACGCTCTTTCTCTAGCAAACCTCACCTATCGTACAAATCCAGTCCAATGATAGTGACATCACAATGCGGTAAAGCCGATCTACCATGAGGCAATGCGCATCCTCCCCTGTCTCACTCATTCAAACCATAGACTACCGCACGCCATGGGGACCCAATGACACCGTACAAACGCAAGCGCTGATTCTGACGCTGCAGGCAATGGAGACTTTTGTCTTCTGGAGCGTCGTCGCGGGCATCGTCGTCTGCCTCACCTTGTACGTCGGCGACTAAATGCGGGAGCGCAAAGCGTAGCAGCGTACGTACGATCACCGCTTAGGACGTGCTCCTGTGATACGCTGCCGACAGAGGCGCGAGAGGTCGCGTAGGCGAGGAGAGAGGCGCGCCGCGGACAGGCGCGCGGGTAGGGCATATGGCGGATATTAAGGATGTAGCGGCGCGCGCGGGCGTCTCGATCGCTAGCGTGTCGCGTGTGCTCAACGGGAGCAAGCCGGTGACCGACCATACCCGTGACCGCGTCCTCGCCGCGGTGCATGATCTGAACTACAGCATCGACCAACGTGCGCGCAGCCTGCGCCGGCAGCGGTCAGGCACACTCGGTTTAATTCTAGCCGAAGTACGCAACCCCTTTTTCACGCAGGTGATCCACTCCATCGAGGACGTGGCCTACCAGAGCAATAACAGCTTGTTCTTGTGCAACTCCGACGAGAATCCCGAACGTGAACGCTTCTACCTGGAACTTATGCAGGCGCAGCGTATCGACGGCATCATTCTCTTGCCTGTGACCAGCAGCGGCGACGCCTTGTCGCCGCTGCTGCGCCACGACGTTCCGGTCGTCTGTCTCGATCGGCGCGTCGACGATGTAGACCTCGATTCAGTACTGGTCGACAACGTGGCCGGGGCGATGATGGCGGTCGAGCATCTGGTCGTATTGGGACACCGCCGCATCGGCTATATCGGCGGACGCCTGGTGACGCCCGGCATCGAGCGCCTGGAGGGTTTCCGCCGGGGACTAACGGCGTATGGTTTGGGCGAGCATCCTGAGTTGATCCGGCAAGGCGACTCAATGCAGGAGAGCGGCTACCGCGAGACTCTAGCGCTCCTCGCTCTGGACGTGGTCCCAAGCGCAATCTTCGCCATCAACAATCCTATGTCGCTTGGCGTAATGGCGGCCATCAAAGAACGTGGCCTACGCATCCCGCAGGACATCAGCGTGATTGGATTTGACGACGCCCCGTGGTCCGGGCTGCTCAATCCACCATTGACCACCATCGCACAGCCCACCGACGCGCTGGGAACGGCAGCCGCGCGTCTGCTGCTGGAGCGCATCGAGGGCGGCGATAATGGAGCAGTGCAACATATCGTGATGATGCCGCACCTGATCAAACGCGCCTCGACCGGCCCTCCGCCCATCGCGGGCACGATGAGCCCGTTGCACCCCACAACGGGCGAAGAAAGAGGCGCCTGAAAGGCCGACGCCGGGTCTCAGCAGGCCCCAACGAAACCTTTGACGCCCTCTATCCTCTATTTTTATGCAGCAGCTTTATCATAGGGAACCGACGCCACGCTAGGCGAAAGAACAGCCCGCATCCGTGGACCTATGCGCTACTGACGCGAGAAGTCAGGCAAGGGATTGTCTTCATGACGACTCCCTCGAGTCAGCAGCAGAAAGAACCGAGGCCAGGGGGTTGTCTTGATGACGACCTCTTGGCCTCGGGGATGCGGGAGAGACGATGGCGAGCGAGGACGACCTCAGCATGGTCGTGATCGAGCCGGTCGAGCAGAAGACCGTCGCGCTCATGCAGGTGGGCGACGACGAGGTGCTGGCGGCGCGGACCGCTACGTCCGAGATCTACCTCCAGGTCCATCCTATCCGCGCCGCGCTCGGCATCAAGTGGGCCACTCAGTGCCGCAAGATTAAAGCCGATGAAATCTTACTTCCAGCTATCACAATATCCTGCTGCAACGCTTCGGCGAGGTCATGACGTGGTTGCACGAGTACCAGGAGACCCTGGACGCGCACGGACGGTCATAACAGAAAATAGGCGGCGGAGCTCCCGCCGCCCTACAGCGCCGTGATTGGGAATCCGGCCCGCTCGTCCGCCTTGTGGACGAGCGGGCCGGAATGGGTCTAACTAGCTGGCCAGCTGCGCGCTAGCCATAGCCTCAGGCTGCACGTCTGAGGATGAGTCCGACGCGATGGCCGCCTGCGCGGCGTGGTTGCGCCGCAGCACCAAGCCCAGCGCCGCGCCGACGATCGCCGCGACCACTATCACGCGGAAGGTGTCGTCAAAGGACGACGCCATCGCTCCGGTCACCAACTCATGCTGCAGGCGGACGAGCACGGCGTGCGTTGGAGCTGGTCCGCTGTGCGTCGCCGAGCGCGCTGCACTCGCCGCGGTCGCCACGTGGGACGTGATGCGCGCGGTCAGGATGGTGGACAGGCCGGCGATGGTGAAGCCGCTGACGACCTGTTGCAAGGCGTTGGTCAACGCCGTGACGCGCGTGACCAGCGCGCGCGGCGCCGCGTTGATGATGTGTGTGGTCAACGGCATGAACATCAGTCCCATGCCCGCGCCAGCCAGCCCAAGCGGTAGAATCAGGTCGCTCGCCTGAGCGGTGACCGTGACTTGCGAGAGCAGGAAGGTCGAGACGGCCACCAAGCTCAAACCCGCGGCCACCAGGGGCCGGGCGCCGATGCGGTCGAAGAGCAAGCCCCCGATGGGCATGAAGACCGCCGCCGCGATAGCCTGGGGTAGAATGGCCAGACCAGTGTCGAAGGCGCCGAAGCCGCGCACCTGCTGCAAGAAGAGTGGGACCAGGAACAGCGTCCCGAAAAGCGCGATCTGTCCCACCCACTGCGCCACGATGGCCAAGCTGAAGTCGAGCGACCGGAAGACACGCAGCTCCAACAGCGGGTTGGCGGAGCGCAGCTCGACAGCGATAAAGGCCAGCAAGGCCACCACGCCGACGGCCAGCCCGGCGATCGTGTTCGTCGCGGTCCAGCTCGTGGCGCCCGAACTCACGCCGTAGGAGAGCGCCGCGAAGGCCAGCGGCCCCAGGACGGCTCCGTAGCGGTCCAACCCGGCGACCGCTTTGCGCTGCACGGCAGGCAATCCCAAGAAGCCGATAATCAGGCCCACGATACCGATCGGCAGGTTGAGCAAGAAGATCCAGCGCCACGAGGCGTACTGCACCAGCCAGCCGCCCAACACGGGGCCGATGGCGGGCGCGAAAAGGATTGGCACACCCATCATGCCCATCAGAGCGCCCACCTTATCGGGTGGGCTGATGCGGTAGATGTAGGCCAGCGCTACCGGCATCACCGCGCCGCCGCCCAGGCCTTGCAGTACACGGAAAGCGATCAGCATGGTGCTGTCCGCCGCCGTGGCGCAGAGCACCGAGCCGACGGTGAACAAGGCCACCGAGATCAGAAAGACCGGCTTAGCGCCGAAACGGTCGGACAGCCAGCCAGCTAACGGGATGATGGCGGCTTGCGCCAGGGCGTAGCCCGTAACGATCCACTGCAGCGTGGGCAAGGTGGAGTGCAGATCGGTGACGAGCTTCGGCAGCGCGACGTTGACCGCCGTGCCGTCGAGCACCACCATGAACAAGCCGATGATGATCGCGATCATGGGCACGATGACCGTGCCTATCCTAAAGGGCGCCTCGCCCTGCGTGGCGCCGGGCGCCGCCGTGCTAGAAATGGATGCTTCCACCGTTTGTCCTTTCATCGTTTATCCGTTCGTCTCCCTCGTGCGTGCGGGGAGCCAAAAGGGGGCAGCGTCTCGTCGTCTCCCACCCTCCGCGCGTCCCAATCCCCCATGTGATGCGCGTGTCGTCGCTCGTCGCTTGACCCTCCTCGTACCACGCGGTACAATATAACCGGATACGTGTCCGCATGAGTAGAGTGTAGCGGACAGTTGTCCGCTTGTCAAGCGGATGTTGATGAAGGGAGACTAAGATCGTGCTCAAAGAAGAGCGGGGGATTGAGGGCGACCCGTGGCGGCGCAAGCTGCTCTCCATTCAGGAGCGCCTCGCCCTATGCTGCGCGCCGCCGTTGGAGCGGCGGGACGCGGCGGAGCATCGCCGTCATATCCTGGACGTGGCGCGCTGCTTGTTCGCCGAGCGCGGCGTCGACGACGTGAGCATGCACCGGATCGCGCGTGCCGCCGGCGTGGGGCAGGGGACGCTCTATCGCCGCTACGCGCACAAGGGCGAACTATGCATGGCCTTGCTCGCCGAGAACCTGACGCGCGTCCAGGAAGAGCTGCGTGCGTACCTCGCCTCGTGTGCGCCGGAAACCAGCGGGCGCGCGCAGCTCGACTACCTGCTCTCCCGGCAAGTAACCTTCAATGAGGAGAACGCGCCGCTGCTGAACGTCATATTCCAAGCGTCCGGCTCTCACCGCGCGTCGCACTACGACAACCCTTTTTACCAAGCGATGCATGAGACTGTAGAGACGCTGCTGCAGCGCGCGGTAGCGCAGGGTGAACTACCGACGCTGGATACGGCCTACGTCGCCGACGCCATCCTGGCCTCGCTGGCGATCGACCTCTACATCCACCAGCGCACGCGGCTAGGCTTCACACCAGAGCGCATCATAGGATCAATCCGTCAACTGTACATCGACGGCCTGTGCGCTGGTGCGGGACGGGCGCGGTAGCGGCCAACGTCATCTCGACCCACACGCGGCGTCGAGTCATCTCCGCCATGCCGTCCCCTTTATAGGCGCGGATATGAGTCCAGCGCGTGGGAGGTGATGATGGCGAAAAAGGCGCGTGGTCAGGGAGCGCGGCCGGGAAAGGGAGATCCAGATCTAAGGGCCGCTGGAGTCGTGGAGACAGAGACGATAGCTGACGCGGTCGACCGCTACGGCCCGCTGCTCTTCGCTATCGCCTACCGCATGACCGGCAGCGTGACGGAGGCCGAAGACCTGGTGCAGGAGACGTTCCTGCGCTGGCAGGGAGCGGACCGCTCCGTCGTCGCGGACCCCAAAGCCTACCTGACGACCGTCGTCACGCGCCTGGCCATCGACTTCCTGCGCTCAGCCCGCGTCCGCCGCGAGGAGTACGCTGGCCCCTGGCTGCCTGAGCCGATCGCCACCGACGTCGCCGACGATGCGGCCGCGGCGGCCGAGCAGTCCGACGCGCTCTCGCTGGCCTTCCTGGTGCTGCTCGAGCGCCTGACGCCGGTCGAGCGCGCCGTCTTTCTGCTGCACGATGTCTTTGACTATCCCTTCGTGGAGGTCGCGCGCATCGTCGATAAGGCCGAGACGACCTGCCGCCAGATCGCGAGCCGGGCGCGATGGCGCGTACGCGAGGGACGACCTCGTTTCGCGCCGTCCTCCGCCGAGCACGAAGATCTGACGCGACGTTTCGTGCGGGCATGCACGGACGGAGACCTGGACGGCCTACTCGCGCTTCTCGCCGACGATGCGACCGCCTGGGCTGACGGCGGCGGCAAGGTGAGCGCCGCGCGCCGCCCGGTCCGCGGGGCGACGAACGTCGCGCGCTACCTGCTGGGCGTAGCGGCGAAGACGCCGGCGCACGCCGTATCGCACGCACGCGCGCTCAATGGCCAGCCCGGCTTGGTCGTCGAGGTCGATGGCAAGGTCGTGGCCGCTCTCGTGCTCGACATCGCGCACGAACGCGTCGCCGTCATCTATATCGTCGTCAATCCCGACAAGCTGCGAGGACTGACGACGAGGGAGGCCTGATGGGGTAATCCGACGGGGCGCGGCGTCGCGCGCCTGTCTGTCACACAACGCGCCCCTCCCTCGTCTCCTTTACGAGACGCGAGTGCGGCAGCGCCGCCCGGCGCGCCCCGTCAAGGACGTAGGAGGGGATATGGACAAGGCAGGTATGGCGCCGGTGCTGGTAACAGGGGGCACGGGCACGCTCGGACGCGTGGTAGTGGACCGGCTGCTGGCCGCGGGGCGACTGGTGCGGGTGCTCAGCCGGCAGGGATCTCCCAAAGTCCCAGCGGGCGTGGACGTGGTCCGAGGGGACCTGGTAAGCGGGGCGGGCGTGGTAGAGGCCGTCGCCGGGACCGCGATCGTCGTGCATTGCGCGAGCAACGGACGTCGCTCGGGCGATGTCGAGGGGACGCGGCGGCTCGTCGACGCGGCGGCGCGGGTTGGAGTACATCACCTCGCCTACATCTCGATCGTCGGTGTGGATCGCAACCCATTCCCGTACTACCGCGCGAAGCTGGAGGCGGAGGGGGTCGTCGCGGCGGGAGCGACGCCCTGGACGATCCTGCGCGCCACGCAGTTCCACGCCCTGATCCTGCGCGTCCTGCGGGCGCAGGGCCGCCTGCCCGCCCTGCTCGTACCGCGTGGGTTCCGCTTCCAGCCGGTCGACGCCAGCGAGGTAGCCGCGCGCCTGACCGACCTGGCGCTGGGCGAACCGGCAGGGCGGGTCCCCGACATGGGTGGCCCCGTGGTGCGGACGGCCGAAGAGTTGGCGCGCACCTACCTGAAGGCAACCGGTCGGCCCCGCCCGTTGCTTGGCCTGCCCATCCCGGGAGCCGTGGGCCGCGCTTTTCGTGATGGCGCGCAGCTCGCGCCGGGCCATGCCGATGGCGTGATGACCTGGGAAGAGTATCTCCACGCCCATCTCGACACGGGTAGGTCCGCACGGGCGCGGGGCTAGTTATGCAGCACCGTGCTGATGGTGGAGGGCGAACCATGCGAAAACAATCTGTTGGGCAGGGACGGGGTCTGCTACGCGTCGGCCTCGCTTTCTTGGCCCTCGTCTCGGCCGTGACGGGCGCCTGGGCGCTCGCCGCCCCGGACTCCTTCTTCGCGACCTTCCCAGCTCCTGGCCACCCCTGGGTCGCGCTGCTGCCGCCCTACAACGAGCACCTCGTGCGCGATGTGGGCGCGTTCAACCTGAGTTTTGTCCTGCTCTTCGCCTGGGCGGCTATCTCGTTCGAGAAGCGGCTCACGCAGGCCGCGCTTGTCGCCTACCTGGTGTACGCGGCGATCCATCTGATCTACCATATCGGCCATCTAATGCACTTCCCACTTGGGGATGCGCTCGCGCAGACGATCTCCTTGCTCGGCGTCATAGCAGTCGCGCTCGTCCTGCTCGCTGGCGTCAGCCGGTCCCCGCTCGTGGATCGAAAGAATGCGACACGGTAGGTATGACGGCCGTGGATGTTGCACTGGAGTGCGTACCACCACGCCAATCTTAGTCCAACACGGATGCGATCGAGATCTGTCCCCTCGCCTTTGACACGGTGCGGTACGAGGACGTCGCTTTCGCGCGGCCTGTTCGACTTTTTCCCAGGAGCGATCGTTCTCCCCGTAGTCTCCGCTGGCTTCAAGCGGCTTACCCAAAAAGAAGAGGGACGGGCGGCGCGAGAGATACCTCTCATGCCGCCCGTCCCTCATGGACCAGTGCGTCTATAGGGTTAGGAGACCGCGGTCGTGGCGAAGGCGGCTGAGCGCAGGGTCTCGGCCAGGTCCGTGCGCTCCCACGGCAGATCGAGGTCCGGGCGGCCAAAGTGGCCGTAGGCGGCGGTCTGGCGGTAGATCGGTCGGCGCAGATCGAAACGCTGGATGATCGCGGCCGGGCGCAGGTCGAAGTGCTGCATGATTAAGCGCTCGATCTCCGACTCCGGGAGGCGCGCGGTGCCGAAGGTCTCGACGTGGATGGCCACGGGTCGGGCCACGCCGATGGCGTAGGCAATCTGGACTTCAAAGCGCTCGGCGAGGCCAGCGGCGACCACGTTCTTGGCCACGTGGCGCGCGGCGTAGGCGCCCGAGCGGTCCACCTTCGTCGGATCTTTGCCCGAGAAAGCCCCGCCGCCGTGACGGGCCATGCCGCCGTAGGTGTCGACGATGATCTTGCGCCCGGTCAGTCCGGCGTCGCCCATGGGGCCGCCGACGACGAAACGTCCGGTCGGGTTCACGTAATACTTGGTGTCCGCGTCGAGCATCTCTTGGGGGATGATGCGCGCGATAACCTCGTTCTTGACATCCCGCGCGATGCGCTCCTGCTCGACCTCGGGTGCGTGCTGCGTGGAGACGACGATGGCGTCGATGCGGACGGGCTTGCCCTTCTGGTACTCGACCGTCACCTGACTCTTGCCGTCAGGGCGCAGATAGGGCAGCGTGCCGTCTTTGCGCAGTTTCGCCAGCGTGCGCGTGAGGCCGTGGGCGAGCGAGATAGGCAACGGCATCAGTTCGGGCGTCTCGGTGCAGGCAAAGCCGAAGACCATGCCCTGGTCGCCCGCGCCGATCGACTCGATCGCGGAGTCATCCAGCGCGCCGTTGCGATCTTCCAGCGCGCGGTCCACGCCCGCGGCGATGTCCGGCGACTGCTTGTGGACGGCGGCGATGACGCCGCAGGTCTCGGCGTCGAAGCCGTAGGCGGCGGACGTGTAGCCGATCGAGGCCACCGTCTCGCGCACCAGATCGGGGATCTCGACATAGCCCTCCGTCGTGATCTCACCCTGTACCAGGATCAGGCCCGTCGTCGTGGCCACCTCGCAGGCCACGCGCGACCGCGGGTCCTGCGCTAACAAGGCGTCGAGGACCGTGTCGCTGATCTGATCGCAGACTTTGTCGGGATGCCCCTCGGTCACCGACTCGCTGGTGAACATGGATTTCTCGCTACGCGCGAAATGTGTTTCTTGCATCGTATTCCTCTCTCACCTCCGTCGTGTACAGGAATCGCCGGTCGATCGTCTCGCGACGACCGGCCGGCGATGGCCGTCATTAGATTCCAGTGTACCGCCCGCGTCGCCTTCAGCGCTGGACGCTCCGTAAAGAGGAGCGGCCGCTGTCCGCTAAGAGGACACGGGGGCTGCGCGCCGGACTCCTGGGCGGTCTTAGGTGCCCGATTCCCAAGAGGCCAGGTACTTCTCCTGCTGCGGCGTCAGCACGTCGATGGTGACGCCCATCGAGGTCAACTTGAGCTTGGCGACGTTCTGGTCGATGTCGACCGGCACGTCGTAGACCCTGCGCTCCATCGAGGCGTGGTTCTTCACCACGTACTCGGCGCAGAGCGCCTGGTTGGCGAAGCTCATATCCATCACCGCGGCCGGATGCCCCTCGGCGGCGCTCAGATTGACCAGGCGCCCCTCGGCCAGCAAGAAGAGTTTCTTGGAGCCCACGGTGAACTGCTGCACGAACGGACGCACCGTCTCGACCTGTGAGCCGAGCGCTTCGATGTTGATCTCGTCGTTGAAGTGGCCCGAGTTGGCCAGCACGGCTCCGTCCTTGAAGGCGGCGATGTGCTTGGCGTCGATCACATGGTAGTTGCCCGTGACCGTCACCACGATGTCGGCGACCGGCGCGGCTTCTTCCAGCGTCATCACACGGTAGCCGTCCATCACGGCCTCAATGGCGCGCGTGGGGTTGATCTCGGTGACGATGACGTTGGCCCCGAGGCCGTGAGCGCGCGAGGCGACGCCGCGGCCGCACCAGCCGTAGCCGACGACGACGACGTTGCGGCCGGCGATCAGCAGGTTGGTGGAGCGCATAATCGCGTCCATCGTGCTTTGGCCCGTGCCATAGCGGTTGTCGAACAGGTGCTTGGTGTCGGCTTCGTTGACGGCGACGATGGGGAAGCGCAGCACGCTGTCGCGCTCCATCGAGCGCAGGCGGATCACGCCGGTGGTCGTCTCTTCCGTACCGCCAATGATGGCGTCGATGAGGTCCGTGCGCATCTTGTGGATGGCCGTGACCAGATCGCAGCCGTCGTCCATGGTGATGGTCGGGTTCGTGTTGAGCACGGCGTGGATGTGCTCATAATACGTCGCGTCGTCTTCGCCCTTGATGGCGTAGGTCGCGATGCCGTACTCCTTGACCAGCGCGGCAGCCGTCTCGTCCTGCGTCGAGAGCGGGTTAGAGGCGCAGAGCGTGACCTCGGCGCCGCCCTCCTTAAGGGTGCGCACGAGGTTGGCGGTCTCGGTGGTCACGTGCAGACACGCGGCGATGCGCGCGCCCTGCAACGGCTTCTCGCGGGCGAAGCGCTCGCGGATGAGGCGCAGCACGGGCATCTGAGCCTCGGCCCACTCGATGCGCTGCTTGCCGGCGGCGGCAAGGGCTTCGTCTTTAACGTCGTACGTCTTCTTATCGGCAATAGCCACGGGTGAGTACTCCTTACTGAACGGAACGGTATGAACTGACAGATCGCTTTCCCTGGCGCGGCGGTCCCGATAACGGGGCGACACGACGAATCCGTTACCGCGCCGACGCCTTATCGAAGGCGCGCGGCATAGTGCGGAATACAGGGATAGGGTTGGACGGCGACGGAGTCGCGACATCCTGATGGGAGAGGCCAGGAAGAAGGGGTGAGGGTGCGGATTATGTCGTTCGACGCTTTGCACTCGTCCCCGAAACCGGCTGCGACCCACAGGCACGGCGAGAAGAGACGGCTGGACGCACCCTTACTGCGTCGTCACGTCGACGATGACAACTCCTCGTACAGGGTACAACATGACGCCGTCCAACCGCAACACCTTCACGACGACTGTTATAATGACGACGCGATGGGCGGTGGCGCAATGGTAGCGCAACTGACTTTGGATCAGAAGGCTAGAGGTTCGAATCCTCTCCGCCCAGCCACTTTATTATAGATCAAGCATAAGAATATGGGGCAGGAAAGTGGCCTTCTTGCCCTATACTCTTATGTTTCGGGTTAACATGTAGTGGCTGCCTCGGGTCGTATGCATATGAAACGATAGTCCCGATACGGCCCTTGTTCCGTATCTTCTACGGATTTGCCGGTTCTACTCGAAAGGTCCGTCCAAGGGCTACAGTATATTGCCTTTCCCGCTCGGGGTGGAACGTATCCGTCACAGCGACCGTATACTCATTCGTTCCCACCATATGCGTAATTTTCGCTCCCCTCATATCGTGCCTCCTCCAACGAATGTCTACGATGCACTAGCCCAGGAACTGGGCTTCAGGGACCTCACCGCTCGTGAGCATGTATCCAGCGATAAGGTCGTTCTCCAGTTCGAGCAGCTGGTGAGAGAGCCAACCATCGTTGAGGTCACCACGAAGGGGGGACCGGTGTAGACATCACGCGCCGACATCGGCCCTCGCCAAGACTTGTCGTCCCAGACCTTGGCCTTGCTGCACGGCACGACAACAAGTATGCCCGGCATCTCCCCCTCCTCCTTAATCCGTACCAACGCATTGTTCTGGTCACCCTACTCACACCATAATCATGGCTTCCGATAAGAGGGTGTCAGACCGGGGTGATAGTAGGAGGGTAGGTGGTGCTGGTTATCTATCACCGCGTGACGATGGAGTGAGACTGGGCAGTCTGCGCCACGCCATGGTACGAGCATGACACGGAGGCGTCGCCGTCGTCGCCCTTGGTCATCTCGTGCCAGCCCCAGCGCACCATACCGTTTGCGCCAGTGGTCTGCAGTGTGCCGTGAAACGAGACGGGCGAGTAGCCGGTCGAGTACACGACATCCGCCGTGCAGGTCGCCCCCGACACGCTACGCGCTGTGAGGACCGGGTAGGCATCGTAGGGCATCCACGAGGCCGTTACCCGCGCTTATACCGCAAAGCCAGTCAGGGGCGTCGCCGCTGGAAGCGGCGTCGGAGCCGCTACGGGCGGCAGGGAGGCGCGCCCATACGCGAAGTCCGCCGCGAAGGGCTGCTCGACCAAGGCGATAGCCAACCGGTCGCGCAGGAGCAGGCCCACCTCAACAAAAGGTTTGGCGCGACCGGCCGCTAGGCTGAGGGCGCTCCTACCATGAGACACGGCGCGTGGTGCACAGCCCGCTCCGAGTCTGACGAAAGCCGGAGCGATCGGCAGGTGGGCGAGGCGGGCGTATGGAGCCGGGGAGCAGCCTTGATACGAGGGCAACTTCCCTGTTCCCATGGATTGAAACGCTCCTAACCTCTCTGTCTAGCGCCCAAGCGCCGCGATTCCGCCGCCTAGCGCCCAAGCGCCGCGATTCCGCCGCCGCGAGGCGGCGGGTACACTGCACTATGACTGCCCTGCCTCTCACCCCGCTCCCGCGGCCCGCGGCCAACACCTTGCGCCTCTGGAATACGCGGGATCGCCGGCTGGAGGAATTCAGCAGGCGTGACGGACAGCCCGTGGGTCTCTACACGTGCGGCCCTACGGTCTACCGCTTCGTCCACATCGGCAACCTACGCACCTACCTCATGGCCGACTGGTTGCGCCGCACGCTCGACGGGCTGGGCCATAAGGTGGCGCACGTCAAGAACATCCGTCAGGTCGAAGTTCGCGGCAATCCGTCGCTGGAGGTCGTCCACGGTCAGGTGGCGCGTGGAGCAGGTCGCCGAGCCGCGAGTAGACTGTCACCCCCATCGGCTGTACCTCCTCCCTACTCCAGTTCTACCTCGTAGTACGCGTGATGTGCCCGTTACGCACGGTATGGGAGATGGCCGAAACTGAAAGGAAGGAGGACGTATGTTCCAAGAAGTGGGCGGGCAATAAAGCTCATCGGCGTTCGCATGCCCTGACACCTGGTAACGGCAGCACAAGGATGTCCTCGCCACTCCAGACCTTCGGACCTTCAATTGACGGTTATGACGCAAATCCTGTATGTATTACATGGGGATGGCAAGCGTTCGGTGTCGCTACCGCGCCGGACGACACGCGCCCACAGAGGGGGTAGGGTATGAGCTTGACGGAACAGTTGCGCCAGGACCTGCGGACCGTCATCGCGCAAGCGATGGCGGGCAATACCGCCGAGGTGGTGCGCACGGCGCAGAAGGCATTGCAGGAGTTAGACGACGATCGCCTGCTCACGACGACGGAAGCCGCCGAGGCGCTCGGCGTGCGCTCCATTAATACCATGAAACTGTGGTGCCGCAACGGATTCCTGGCGAGCGTGCAGCGGGGCAACCGCACCATGATCCCCCTCGCCGAGGTCGAGCGCGTGCGCGAGAGCGAGCGGGTACGGGCGATCCGCGCTGCGGACAGATTGCACGACGCGAGCGCCGCGTTCGGCGTGCTGGAGGGCCTGAGCAACGAGGAGATGGAGCAGCTCTCAGCCGCGCGACCCGGGCGGTTGCCGTGGCAGCGATAGCGCGGCCGGAGATCCGGCCGTCCTCGACACGAACGTCCTGGTTCCGCTCAGGTTGCGGCGGGACCTCCAGAACGCGGCCCAGGAGGGGGCGTTCACGGCCCTCTGGTCACCCTGGATTATCGCCGAGTTGAACCGCGTGCTGACGTGGAAGTGGGTGGAGAGGACGGCGCTGCCCGAGTCCGTCCCCAGTGGCGTCGCCTGCGATCTGTCGGCGGCGAACTGGGGCCGGTGCAGCGCGGCGGCCGCGGCGATGATGGAAATCTTAGCAGCCTCCTTCGAGGTGGTCGCCCCGCGTCCGCCTTACCCCGAGGCTTGGGATAGCTTGGCCGATCCGCGGGACGTGCCGGTCTGGGCGGCGGCAGTGGATGGCGAGGCGCAGTATGTCGTGTCGGATAACAGGCGCGACTACCCGCCGCGTCAGGGGGACGGCCAGTACATCTATCAGGGCGTCGAGTACCTCGGTGGCAGAGATTTCCTCGGTCGCCTCGCGCGTCCCTGAATCGCACCCTGTAGCCCTCGTTGTGGAGGGACAGCGGCCACCATATCCCCCTCTTGCATCGCGTCCCGCGACCTATCGGGCGACCACAAAATGACCGCAAACGCGGGGAAAACATCCTGATATGTGCCGGCATCGTGCGACATGGAACGTCTTGATAGGGGGCAAAAAGGGCGATTCACGCGGGGAAACGGGCATCAGGCGCTATCGTTTGGCATCCTGGGAGAGGGACGAAACGTCCTTTGGATCAGAAGGCTAGAGGTTCGAATCCTCTCCGCCCAGCCATACATCTCCTCATAGGTCCTGCATCGACTCGCGGAGCACGGTGGAGGGCGAGGTCATGAACGATGACATTGAGCGCGGAAAGTGTGACTCGCGGACCCGTCATCGATATAGCTCTATACGCTAAGGACGCCCTGCTCCAATTGAAGGCCGCGACGACTAGTGAGTGCGGTGCGCGCAGATAAAGCAGGGGAAACAAGCCTGACACAAGATCAGTCCCGCTGCTGGCACGAACTAAAACGCCTCTACCTCGGTCTAGCGACCCCACAAACCCTATGCTTCCTCGACGGTAAGACGACGGGTACACTGCACTATGACTGCCCTGCCTCTCACTGATCCTCAACAGGCCGCGACGACCACCTTACGCCTCTGGAATACGCGGGATCGCCGGCTGGAGGAATTCAATGCACGTGACGGACAGCGCGTGGGACTCTACACGTGTGGCCCCACGGTCTACCGTTACGTCCACATCGGCAACCTACGCACCTACCTGATGGCCGACTGGTTGCGCCGCACGCTCGACGGGCTGGGCTATGAAGTGACGCACGTCAAGAACATCACCGACGTAGGCCACATGCGCCAGGAGCTCGTGGAACGCGGCGAGGATAAGATGATCGCCGCCGCTCTGGCCGAGGGCAAGACGACCGCCGACATCGCCGCCTACTATACCGAGGCGTTCCTGCGCGACGAGGCCGCTCTGGGCATCCTGCCGGCGCATATCTTCCCCCGCGCCACCGACCACGTGCCGCAGATGGTCGCTCTCGTCGAGCGCTTGACGGCGCGAGGCCATGCCTATGAAGCCGGGGGCAATGTCTACTTCGACGTCGATTCGTTCCCGCACTACGGCCTACTCTCGGGCAACGTGCTTGAAGACCTGCTGGAGGGCGTCCGCGCCGAGCCCGATCCGCTTAAGCACAACGCCGCCGACTTCACGCTCTGGAAGGCCGCCGAGCCGGGGCGCATGATTAAGTGGGACAGCCCCTGGGGACCGGGCTTCCCCGGCTGGCACATCGAGTGCTCGGCCATGTCGATGCACTATCTGGGCGAAGAAATCGACATACATACGGGCGGCGTCGACAACATCTTTCCGCACCACGAGGACGAGATCGCGCAGAGCGAGGGCGCGACCGGTCATCGTTTCGTGCGCTACTGGTTGCACGCGCAGCACCTGCTGGCCGACGGCCTCAAGATGGCCAAGTCGGAGGGCAACGCCTACACGCTGAGCGACGTCCTCGCGCGTGGCTACAGCGCGGCCGCTTTCCGCTACCTCTGCGCGGGGGTGCATTACCGCTCACGCCTCAACTTCACCTTCCGCGCGCTGACCGCCGCCGAGCACGGGCTGGCGCATCTGCTGCGGCTGCTCGACGCCGACGGCGCCGACCCTACGAGTGTCCCGCCTATCGCCGCTAACGACGAAGCGGCCGCCGCGTACCGCGATCCTTTCTGGGCCGCGCTGTGTAACGATCTGCACGTGTCGGGCGCTCTGGCCGTGCTGTGGCGTCTAGCAAAGAGCGACGAGAAGCCCGCGCGCAAGCTCGCGCTGGCCGTCGAGTTCGATCGCGTGCTGGGGCTGGGGCTCGCTGACCTCATCGCCAAGGCCCACGGCGACGAGAGCGTCGAGGGGGTCGCCGCGTGGGAGAAGGCGCGCGCCGCGCGCGACTACCCGACCGCCGACCGCTTGCTGCGAGGGTTGCGCGACGCCGGCGTGCATCCGCTCGCCGGACAGGGACGTGGTCCACATCCCGCGCCGTGGTCGCCTTCGCGCGGGCTCCCCGCGCCCATCTCGTCGTCGTCGGACGTCCCCTCGTCGCTCGACCTACCCGCCCTCCATGAGGTCACGGTCTCGCTCCTGACCCACGGGTACCCCGACGACGTGAAGCGCTGCCTCGACGCGGTGCTTCGCCACTCCGGGTCTCACGATATCGAAATCATCGCCGTGGACAACGACGCCGACGAGGCCACGCGCGCGGTGCTGCACGCGTTCGCGGATCGTGACGCCCGGATACGGATCGTGAGGGCGGACCACAGACTGGGTGAGGCCGAGGGACGCAACGTGGCCCTGCGCGCCGCCCGCGGCCGCGTCGTTCTGCTCCTGGACACCGGCGTGGAATTGACTGGCGACATCTTCGGACCGCTCCTCGCCGCGCTGGGAGACCCCACGGTCGGTGTGGCCGGTCGCTGGGGCGTTAGGACGCGCGACCTGCGCGACTTCGCGGCTAGCGACGAGAGTGAGGTCGATGCGATCGAGGGCTATCTTTTCGCCTTCCGCCGTGCCGATCTTTCCTGGCTTGGCTGGCTCGACGAGCACTTCCGCTTCTACCGCAACCTCGACATTCATACGTCGTTCTATTTCAAGCACCATGGGTTGCGCGCCATCCGCATCCCCGACCTGCCAGCGGTGATGCACGAGCACCGCGGGTGGCTGGAGTTGTCGCCGGACGAGCGTGACCGGCGCAGCCAGCGCAACTTCCGCCGCTTCCTCGATCGGTGGCACCACGACGACAACCTGCTCGCCGTCAATCAGTAGGCCCCGAGCGCCGGAAGGCGCCGGTAGCGACGGACTTTAACCGATCATACGATAGGATCACGGCGACCTGGAGGGGTAGATGTCAGGGAAGATCGTGCTGGCCGGGGGCGCCGAGATGCGTCGCGGCTGCGAAGAGATGGACGAGCGTGTGCTGCGGGCTGCTGGCGGCAAAGACGCCCACGTGGTCTTCTTGCCTACTGCCGTGGCCCGCCACGATCCCGTGGGCAGCGGGCGCGGCGCCGTGTCCTATTGGGGGCGTTTAGGGGCGTCCTGCGAGGTCGCCATGATCCTGAAGCGCGCCGACGCCGATAAGCAGGAGTGGGTCGAGATGATCGAGCGAGCCACGCTGGTCTACCTCGGCGGCGGCGACCCTGACGTCCTGCTCGACGCTCTGGCGGGCTCGGCTTCCTGGGAGGCTGCTTTACGCGTCCACGAGCGGGGCGGCGTGGTCGGCGGGTCGAGCGCGGGGGCGATGGTAGTCTGTGCTCAGACGCTCCTGCCCGGTAAACGTGCCGACCCGACGCGGCCCTGGGTGGAAGGGCTGGGACTGGTCCCCCATGCGCTCGTCTTGCCGCACTACTCGACGGGCCGTGCCGGCGACGCTCGCGCTCTGGCCACCGGCTTGGGCGCGGAATCGCCAGGCGCGGCGGTGCTGGGCATCGCCGAGATGTCCGGGGTGCTGGGCGACGGCGCCGGATGGGAGGCCGTTGGCCCCGCGTCGGTCGCCGTCTTCCAGGGCCAGGACGCACGGACCCACACCCGCGGCGCCCCTTTCACACTCGACGGGTCAGGGACGTAGAGACCTCATGCGGGTGCTCCTCGTGACGCCCTACTACCCTCCCGCCCACCTCGGGGGCATCGAGCGCGCCATCGAGCGGTTGGCCAGCGCGCTGGGAGGCCGGACAGGCGCGGCGCTTCCGGCGGTGCTGTGTTCGCGCTACGCCTTTCCGCCCCGCTACGTCGACGGGCTGGCCGCGTATGAGACGGCTCCCGGTCAGCCTGCTGTCTACCGGCTGTCGTCGTGGCCGCGCCGCCCGCTGCCTCTCTTCCCCTACTATTCGTGCCCCGTGACGGTCTTCTCAGCCCGTGAGGTCGAGCACGTCTTGCACGACTACCAACCCGATGTCGTGCATTTCGTCGGCGATGGCTGGCTCTGGGCGCACCTGACCGTCCTGGCGAAGCGTGGCCGGGGCACGGCCGTCGTCTTCACGCCGTCTTTCCACGACCTCGCGGGGTCCCGACGCTGGCTGCGTTGGCCCAACACCTACGTCGCGCGCCATGCCGAGCGCACCGTCGTCTTGAGCAACCACGAGCGGGCGGGCGTCGCGGCGGCCTACCGTCCACGGCACGACCGTCTGGCCGTGGTCCCATGGGGCGCCGACCTGCCTCCCGTCCCGTCTGAAGGCGAGGCCCGCGACCCGGACGCGGCTCTCGTCTTGCTCTGTGTGGGGCGCTTGGGGGAGCACAAAGGCCAGATGTGGCTGCTGGAGATGTATGCGCGCGCCCGCGCACAGATCACGCGGCCAGTCCTCCTGGTGCTCGTCGGCGCCGACGAAGGCGATGCGGGCGGGCGGGACGCTCTCACGCGCCGCATCACGGCCCTGGGTCTGGACGATGAGGTCGTGCTGACCGGCGAGGTCGACGACGCGGAACTGGCCCTCTTGTACGCCCGCGCCGCTCTCTTCGTGCTTTTCTCGCGCTACGAAGCCTTCGGCCTCGTCTACGTCGAAGCAATGGCTCACGGCGTGCCCGTCCTCACGCACGACGTCGGAGCGGTAAGGGAGACGCTGCCCGAGGGCGCGGTCGTCGTCGACCGCTACGATGCCGGCGCCGCCGTGGATGCGCTGGAGCGGTTGGTGATGGATGACGCGGAGCGACACGCGCTCGGGCGGGCGGCGCGGACCCTGGTGAAAAACGTCTATAACTGGGACATCGTGGCTGCACGATACCAAAAGATTTACGAGGAGGCGATCCATGAACGACGACGCACGACAGGCACGCTTGCTTGAGCGCACCCGCGCCACGCTTGAGGCCGCGCATCGCACCGGAGTCTCACCCTGGGAAGGGCGTCGCTACGACTACCACTGCCCTTCGCCGCGCAGCTACCCGTTTCAATGGTTCTGGGATTCGTGCTTTCATGCCATCGCGCTGACCCATATCGACGTCGATCTGGCCAAGGCCGAGTTGCACAGCCTGATACAGGGTGCGCGGGCCGACGGCTTTATGCCGCACATCATCTTCTGGCGACCCGAGCACGGCGTGATGGAGAGCCAGACGCTGCGTCTGTCGACGCCCTACCTCTCCGCGTCGATCCAGCCGCCCGTCATCGCCCTGGCCATCGAACGCGTCTACCGCGCCAGCGGCGACGAGACCTTCCTAGCCGAGACCCTGCCCGTGGCGGCGGCCTTTTTCCGCTGGCTGCGCGACAACCGTGACCCCGACGGCGACGGCCTCATCGCGGTGGTGCAGCCGGACGAGTCGGGCGTCGACGCCAGCCCTAAATACGATCCACTGCTCGACTACCCTCGCGACAACAACGATCTGGTGAAGGCGATCGACGGCATCTACGCCCAATACGAACCCCTGGGTAACGACGATGCGCGCCTCATCGCCGCGGATGTCTTCGTGGTCGAAGACGTCCTGGTCAACAGCATCTACGCTCAGGGCTTGCAGGTGCTGGCCCGCCTCACCAAAGACGAGGCCGAGGCCGCCGAGTACAGCGCGTGGGCCAGCCGCGTGCTCAACGCCTTGATGGAAAAGTGCTATGATCCCGCGCGCGGGCTGTTCCTCGACCTGCTGCGCACGTCCGAGGAACGCACGGAGGTCAACACGATCAGCGCACTCTTCCCGCTGATTATCGAGGGGCTGGACCCTACCGTCGCCGACCGCCTGGTGCAGGACCACCTGCGCAACCCCGACGAGTACGCGTTGCCCTACCCCGTGCCGTCGGTAGCCGCCAACGCGCCGGGCTTCAACCCCGACCACCCGCGCGGCTTCATCTGGCGCGGGCCGACCTGGATCAATACCAACTGGTTTCTGGCGCACGCCCTCCACGCGCGCGGGTACGACGACGACGCGCGCCGCATCGTCGAGTCTACACGCGCGCTGGTCGACACGGAGGGCTTCCGCGAGTGCTACAACCCCTACACGGGCGAGGGGCAGAACGCCAGCGAGTTCGGCTGGACCAGCCTCGTCGTCGACCTGCCGCTTTAAGCCTCCGCCGACCACGCTCTACGCCCCGTCGATGGCCTCGGCCAGGACGACGGGGCGCTGCAACGGGATGTCGTGGATTGTATCTTCCAACCAACGCACGCGCAGCAACGGTTGGAGGGCTTCCCGATGCGCCGCCGCGTGGCGCTTGGTATCGACCATGGCCTGCCGGCCCTCGTCCCAGGGCCGTGCGGGCAGCGCCAAGAGCGCCAGCACGGGACGGCGCAGCGCCTTGAACGCGGCGTCCGTGTCTTCCGCCCACATGCCGCGCAAGATGCGCCAGTGGTTGTCGGCGGAGAGTTGGGCGCGTACCGTTCCGTCGGGGCGCTCCACCGTCAACGCGGTCAGAAAATCGCGCCGGAACGACGCGTCAAGGCCCGCGAGGTCACCTTTGCTCGCCCACTCCAACATATCGTCGAGATGCACGTCCTGCCACGCTGGCGGCCCGAAGCGTTCCTCCACCGTCTGCCACGTGGCTCCGGGAATGTCGCGGAAAGACGAGACGCCGCCGTCCACGAGCACGGCGGCGTGGACATCGTCGGGATGGCTCACGGCCCAGTGCAGGGCCACGGAGGCGCCCCACGAGTGCCCGACGATGATGTAGGGCGGCGACAGCCCGAGCGCCTGGGCGACGCCCCTGCCGTCGGCGACGAGCGTCTCGGCGTCGTACCCGTCGTCCGGTTTGCCCGTCACGCCGTGGCCGCGCTGATCGTAGGCCACCACGCGGCGGCTACGCGCCAGGAGCGGCGCGCACAGGTCATAGATGCGGCAGGTCGACGCCAGGCCATGCAACAGCAGCACGGGAGGCTGCGTCCCATCGCTCGGGCCGCCCCAGTCACGGTAGTAGACCTCAAGGCCCGTCGTGGGCGTCGTCAGAAAGCCGTCAGCGTGCGGTTGCTCCATGGGGTGACCCTCCTCACGCCAGTGTACCCGTCCTTCCTGGACCATCGTGCTTCCCTCCTGGTCAGCGCGAGGAGGCGTCGAAGCCGAGGCCGCGCTCTTTGAGGCTGACGTAACGCTGGCGGCCGATCACGAGGTGGTCCAACACCTCGACATCCAGCAGTTTGCCCGCCTCGACCACGTTGCGGGTCACGGCGACGTCTTCGGGCGAGGGCGTGGGGTCGCCGCTGGGATGGTTATGCACCAGGATCATTGAGGGGCAGTTCTGCTTGATGGCCTCGCGGAACAACTCACCTACGCGCACGCCGATGGAGTTGACCGAGCCCTGGTAGATCATCGGAGAGGCCACGACGTGGTTCTTGGTGTTGAGCAGCACCGCTTTCATAATTTCCTGGTCCAGCAGGCCCATCTCCAGCATCAACAGGTTAGCCACGTCGGCGGGAGAGCGCACCTGGAGGCGCGCGGCTCCTGGATCGAGCAGCAACCTCTTGCCAATCTCCAACGCGGCTTTGAGTTGGGCGCTCTTAGCCAGGCCCAGACCATGCTCCTCCGCCAGTTCGGCCATCGAGGCGTTGGCGAGGCCGGCCAGACCGCCGTGCCGCACCAGCAGTCCCTGCGCCATGGTCAACACGTCTTCGCGCTGCGTCCCCGTGCGCAACACGATGGCGAGAAGCTCCGCCGTGGACAGGGCGGAGGCTCCGCCCATGGCGAGCTTCTCGCGGGGACGCTCACTCTCCGGCCATTCACGCACGCTCAGGCGGTACTCAGTCATGCCCGATACTCTATCACGAGGATGTCCATGAGGACAACACCGCGGAGAAAAGACCCCCACCACGTCCAACGAGGTTCAAGCCGTCTTGGTTCAAGAAGGCGTCGAGAACGAGCCTGGCGCGCTCGACGTGCCGCGTGCGCGCCTGGCTTTCGCGGCGCTTGCCGCGCACGGCGACGCACCAGCCAGCGGATAGGCCGACGGCGCCTCTACCATCATGTCGCCTACAAACGTCGAAGGTAGGAGGCCGGCACGTGGTCGACGAGCCATACCCCGTTCTCCGAGCGGTAGAAGACGTGACCGTCGCGATGCATGGCCTCCGCGTCGACGGTGAGGATGGAGGGTCGGCCGTGTCGCGCCCCAACCATGCGGGCCGTTTGGACGTCGAGGGAGAGGTGGACGTGCTGACGCTTCATCTTGTGCAGACCGGAGTCTAGGATGGCGGCGACTGATTGTTCGCCCGTACCATGGTAGAGCAGCGGGGGCGGCTCAATCGGCTCCAGCATCAGATCGACCTCGACGCTGTGGCCTTGATTGGCCCGTATCATCGTTTTCGTCGGATCGTAGGAGTAGCGCTGTTTCGGGTTGTTCGCCACGACCCAATCGAGTTCCGCCCGCGTGACGACGAAATGATGGCGCTTGCAGGCATCCAGCAGCGTGTCGACGGCGACCCAACCACCCGGCTCCAGCGTCAGGCCAAGCGCCTCGGGTTGATGGCGCAGATGCTTGGAAAGATACTTGCTGATTCTTACAGCACGCGTCTCGTTCATCTTCTGTCCTCCGTCTTGGCGCTACGCGAACCCACGCGTGACGCCAGTCGTCATCCGAAGCGGTATGAGACCAGGAGCCCACCTCCCGAGACCTTATCAAGCGTAGAAAGACCCAAAGGCCGTGGGCGCCGCTCTTCCTCGTCCGGGCATCGGGCTTTAGCGCGCCTCGCCCGACGACGGGACGAGGCATACGAGAGTCGAGAACGTCGATCCGGCTTAAGCGCGCTTGCGGCCAAAGGGCAGGCGGCCGGTCACGTCGAAGCGGTAGCCCTCGGCGATCAGCTTCTTAAGGGCCAGCACTTTGCGTCCGCTGATCGGGAGGTGCAGAACGGCCGCTACGCCGCTGTCCGTACCCAGCGAAACGACCTGTCCCTTGTCGCTGGGATGGTACTGGCGGATGGCGTACTCGTTGAATGTCGCCACGATGTTGTAGGCTACATTGTCCGCCTGCTTCACCGCGACCTGCGCCGTCGCGTTCAAGAAGCCCTCGCCGCTGGCGTCCATCACGCGCGCCGAGTCGCCGATCACGTAGATCTCGGGGTGTCCCTCGATGCGCAGGTAGCCGTCGACCGGCACCTGTCCGTTGCGCACGGTAGGTAGGCCAGCCTTCTTGAGGATAGCGGGAGCCATGATGCCGCCCGTCCAGATAATCGTCTTGCCCACGAGGCGGTCTCCCGTCGCAAGTGTGACGCCGTCGTCGTCGGCCGACGCGACGTTAGCTCCGAGAGAGAGGCGCACGCCGAGGTCGGACAGGATGTGCGCGCTCTCCGCTTGCAGCCGCTCTGGAAAGCTCGGCAGGGTGTGCGCGGCGCCCTCGACGAGCAACACCCGTGCGATGCCAGGAGCTAAACCGTGTTCTTTAACCAATGAGGGCAGCAGCTCAGCGATCTCGCCGGACAACTCCACGCCGGTCAGACCGGCGCCGCCCACGATGATCGAGCCCCAGCCCGTCTTCTCCTCGAGAGTGGTCGCACTCGCCGCTCTGGCCACGGCCTCGCGTATGCGCGTCTCGATGGCGTCGGCGTCCTCAACCGACTTCAAGGTCAGGGCGCGCTCTTCTAAACCCGGGATGCCGTAGAACGCCGTGACCGAGCCCAGAGAGACCACGATCGTGCCGTAGGAGATGATGCCGCGCGAGGTCGTGACGAGACGGTCGTCGAAGTTGATGTCCTCGATCTCGGCTTGCACGAAGCGGACGCCCGATTTCTTAAGCAACGCATCGAACGGCAAGGCGACCTCGTCGGTCGAGATGCGACCGCTAGCCGCTTCAGGCAACTCGGTGATGATCTGATGGTAGTCGTAGCGATCGATCAAGGCGATCTCGGGATGCTCAGGGCCGTCGAAGTTTTTGGCCAGCAGTTGGGCGGTGCGCAAGCCGCCATAACCCGCGCCAAGGATGACGATGCGCCCTGAGGGAGCTACGTCGTCCTCGGGCAACATGGGAAGATCTGTCGCCACTGTTTTCTACACTCCAGATACTCGTGGCCGCGAGCCGGCCGTCTCTGACTACGCACGACCGATCGCGTGGCGCAGTGTCTTGCTGACTTTGGCGTACGAACTATAGAGGTGGACGCGATGGGCCGAGTGGCCGCCGCCGACCTTACCGCGACGCGCTTTCTCTAAGAAGTCTTGGGGACCCTCAAACGGCTCCATCTCCAGGTAAGCCGTGCCGAACTCTCCGAGCGAGTGGGCGTCGCTGCCTGCCCCTTTAACGATGCCGTGACGTTCCGCGTAGCGCAGGGCCGTCGCGTCGTCGTCACGGTTGACGTTGCGCGCGTTGAGCACTTCCAGCATGTCGATCTCCGGCAGGATCAGATCGAGCGTTGCTCCGCCAATGGCTCCACGGCGGTACGAGTCGAACGGGTGCGGCACGTAGGCAAGGCCGCCCTGCGCGTGAATCCTCTTGATCGTCTCGTGCGGCGAGAGCCCTTTGGGGATAAACGAGGTCAGAAAAAGGCCAATAATCTCACCCGCGTTGGTGAAAACCTCTTCGCCGACGATGACGGGAAAGGGAGCACGCTCCTTTAGTGCAAAGGCGCCCTCGATCTCGTTGTGGTCGGTCACGGCCAGCACGTCGACGCCACGCCTCCGACACGACGCGATGATGCCGTCGTAGGAGAGCAGACAGTCGCGCGAGTGGTGCGTGTGCGAGTGCATCTCGACCCTCACTCCGTGGTCTTCTCCCTCGTCGTCACAACATCTGCCTTTTTATATTGTCCACATTCTCATCGTACCGTCATCTTAGCAGGGCCGGAAACGCGCGGCGGCGCGTGTCTCGATGCGCGGGACATTAGGATGACGGGCCTTGAGAGCTCTCTAGCGGATTTCAGCAACCTCGGCGACACGCCCTTAGTCCCCTTAGTCGCCCTTATAGACGACAAGGGAAAGCGACCCCTCCTCTCGCTGCTCGTATCGAGTCACGCAGTTACAACTCAGCAAGGCTGGCTCCCTTAAAGATAGCGGGCGAAGGAAGACGATCGCTAGTATCATAAGGCAGGTAGGAGAGATGTGGACGGTGAGCGGGATATGAGACGTTTTTTCCAGGCGGCGCTGCTGGCCTTCGCTCTGTTGATAGGGGTAGCCGCGCCGTCATACCGTTCGCTCGCGGCGCAAAGTCGCGCGGAGCCTGCCGCCGCACCGTGTAAGGGTAAACTCGCGCAACGGACGCACTGCCTCCCTCCATCCGCCGCGTCGCACCATCGTGACGGGGCCGCGAAGAACCTCGTGCGGGCCTACGCGGCGGCGTTCGCGACGGGCCGCTACGCTGTGATGTGGTCCTTGCTTAGTCCCGCCTCACGAGCGGGCTGGACCGATGAGACGGTCTACGCGACCTTCTTCCGCCGCAAGTTCGCGTCGACGACGTTGCGAAGCTACAGCATCGGGACCACGGCGCGTGGCCAGGGCGGCACGCATGTGTCTCTCACCTTAAACCTCGTCTGGCGGAGCGCCGGCGATCCCGGCCCTCTCACGCTGCTGCGCAACCTGGACGTCGTCGTCGCGAACGTCCACGGACGCCCGGAGATCGCGCGGGGCGGCCCACTCGACCGTGAAGCGCCGGTCATCGTGCCGCCGAAGCCCGCGCCCGTGGTGCTACACGTCCCGATCTTGATGTATCACCATATCTCCAGCCTGCCGCCGCTGGCCTACTCGCAGGTGGGCTTGACCGTCACCGACGACGCGTTCTCCGCGCAACTGGCCTACCTGCGGTCGCACGGCTACCACTCGATCACGCTCGTCGATTTGTTCGACGCTCTCTACTACGGGACGCCCTTGCCGGCAAACCCCGTCGTCCTGACCTTCGACGACGGCTACCTGGACAACTATACGGACGCCTATCCTCTGCTGCGCCGCTACGGTATGGTGGGAGAGTTCGCCGTCATCAGTGCGTATCCCGGCATCACGCTGGGCGTCAATCGCTACATGACGTGGGAGCAGATCCAGACCATGGCCGTGCGAGGCATGGAGGTCGAGTCGCATACGATCGATCACCAGGACCTTGGCGCGATCGCTCCGATGCACGCCGTCTATGAGATTCAGTTCTCGCGCGCTATGCTCGAAGGGTCGGTGCATCATGCCGTGCAGTTCCTAACCTATCCTTCCGGCGAACCGTTCCGCTCCGGGACGGCGGAGGCGCAAACACGCGTCTCGAGCGTGCTGAAGCAGTTCGGATACGTGGGCGCCTTGCTCGACCAAGTCACGCCCTCCACGCGCGAAGACGCACGGACGCCCTACCAACTGCCGCGCGTGCGCGTGGATCGAGCCACGACGCTCGACCAGTTCGCCGCTAATCTCTCCGCGCCGTAGGCAGGGGGCGTTTGTGGTACAATCCTCAGAGCAGCGCCCGGCCCATCACTGTCCGGACGCATAGGTGACGACGCACCATGAGACGTGGTGCGTATTTTTTTCTGTTTCAGTGGAGGAACTCGTCTTGGCAGTGAAGATCAGGCTGCGCCGTGTCGGCGCAAAGAAGCAACCCAGCTACCGCGTCGTCGTCGCCGACAGCCGTTCGCCGCGCGACGGCCGCTTTATCGAAGTCATCGGCCACTACAATCCCCGCACGAAGCCGACCACGATCGTGATCGACGCCGACAAGGCGCGTAAATGGCTCGGCAATGGCGCCCTACCGACCGAGAGCGTCGCCTCGTTGCTCTACCGCGCCGGCATCATCGATATGCGCTCCGAGCGGTACAAAACGACGCGTGACACGGCCGTCGTCGACGCACCGGTCGAGACGCCCACCGCCGCGACGGTTGAGCCCTCCCCCGCGATAGTGACCGAGACCCTCGTTGAGACCACACCAATCGAGACCGCACCGGTCGAGGCCGCGCCGGTCGAGGCCACGCCGAGCGACGACGCCATGGTGGCCGAGGCCGCGCCGAGCGGCGACGAGAGCACGGCGACCGCGCAATAGCGCTTCGCGACGACCGCTTCCTGCGTAGATGGAGCAAAATGATGCGCGAGTTGATCGTTTACGTTGCTAAAGGGTTGGTTGAGAGCCCCGACGAGGTGCGCGTCACCGAGGTCGAGGAGCGTTCCTACATCGTGTATCAGCTTGAAGTGGCGCCCGGAGATGTCGGCAAAGTGATTGGCCGTGGCGGGCGCATCGCCAACGCGCTGCGCGTGCTGGTGAAGGCGGGCGCGGCACGCCAGAACCGGCGCGCCGTTCTGGAGATTCTCTAGCGCGATGCCGCTTCCTGAAGCTTCTTCAACGGGCGAGTGGATGCATCTGGGCGTCTTGACGGCGCCCTGGGGCTTGCGCGGCGAGATGAAAACGCACCTCGACGCCGATCTCACCATCGTCGATAAGCTCAAGCGCGTGTATGTCGGGCGCGACCGCCGGCCCTACGCCGTACTCGGCCTCTTCAAGCGCGGACGTCTCTACACCTTAAGGCTGGAAGGCGTGGACACGATCGAGGACGCCGAGCGCTGCCGCGATCTCGAGCTGACCATCCCTCGTACGGAGATGCCGCGCCTCCCGCGCGGACACTATCTTGTCGAGCAAATCGTGGGGCTGCGTGCGGTCACGACCGAAGGACGCGATCTGGGCGCCATCGCCGAGGTGCTTCCCACGGGCGCCAACGATGTCTATGTCGTGGTGGGCGACGCGGGCGAGATACTCGTTCCCGCCATCCGCTCCGTCGTGCGGATCGACATCGACGCCGGCGTCGTCCACATTACGCCGACGCCCGGCCTCTTAGCCGATGAGCCCGATCTCCCGGTTGATGAATCCGGTTTCCTGACCGCCGAGAGTGATGTCCGCACCGGGCTATGACCATGCGCGTCGATATACTCACGCTTTTTCCGCGTATGTTCGAGGGGCCGCTGTCGTACGGCGTCACCGGTCGCGCTGTCTCGCGCGGCATCTTAGAGGTCGCGCCGCTCGACATTCGTTCGTTCGCCCACGATAAGCACCACTCGGTCGACGATTATCCCTATGGCGGTGGACCGGGCATGGTGATGATGCCGGGTCCCCTTTTCGAGGCGGTGGAATCGCTCCAAGCCCCTGGGGAGACGCCCGTGATCTTGATGACGCCGCAGGGGCGGCGCTTCACGCAAGACATCGCCCGCGAACTGGCCCTCCACCCGCGCCTAGTGCTCGTCTGCGGGCACTTTGAGGGCGTGGACGAGCGCGTGCGCCAACACCTCGTGACGGACGAGATCTCGATCGGCGACTACGTTCTCGGCGGCGGCGAACTCGCGGCCCTGGTGGTGACCGACGCGGTGACGCGCATGTTGCCCGGCGCGATAGATGAAGAGTCGGGGAAAGAAGAGTCGCACGCGGCCGGCCTGCTCGAGTATCCGCAGTACACGCGCCCCCCGGTCTATCGCGGCTGGGACATCCCGCCCGTTCTAGTCTCGGGCGCCCACGCGGTCGTCGCGGCCTGGCGGCGGACCGAAGCCCTGCGCCGCACCTTCGAGCGGCGTCCCGACCTGCTCGACGCGGCGCCCCTCACCTTGAAAGAACGGACGCTCGTCCAGTCCTGGAGCCAGGCGCGGACCGGTGCGGACAAGGACATAGACCTCGACGGCCCCCCGCTCGACTGACGTACGAATCCGCATCTTAAACGACGACGGACGCGGCGTCCAGCCGTTATCGAAGGCTGGACGCCGCGTCTGTCGCGACGGCGGAAAGCCACCCTCTTAGGCGGCGCGACGAGAGAGGGGGCGTTGGACTAGCGACGCGTCGAGTTGGAGCGGGTATAGACGCCAAAAGCGACGACGGCGACGATGATGATGACGTAGACGACGATCGCTCTGCCGCCGAGCAGGTTGAGTGCGTACAAGATATCCGCGGGCATTGTACTATCCTTTATTCACTAAGTAAGAAGGTCGTGCAGGCGCACGACGCCAAGACAAAGTGTATCACGCCGCCTCTCCTCGTCCATACCTCTATAGATAGGGCGTCAAGGGTTCGTGGAGGGCGGCGTCATACGCGCCCCTTAGCGGCGGCGACGGGCGCGCTCTTTAGCGAACGGCAGGCAAGGAGGCGATGCTGGCCGTCGCCCTCTCGTTCTCAAAGCTGCGCGTGTAGAGCCTATGGTAGAGGCCTTCCCGCGCCAGCAGAGCGTCGTGCGTTCCAGCTTCTACGACGCGGCCGTGGTCGAGCACCACGATCTCGTCGGCGTTCTCGATCGTGGTCAGGCGGTGAGCGATGACGAACGTGGTGCGCCCACGCATCAACGCTTCCAACGCGTCTTGCACGAGCCCCTCCGACTCGTTGTCGAGCGCCGACGTGGCCTCGTCGAGGATGAGGATGCGCGGGTTCTTGAGCACGGCGCGGGCGATGGCGATGCGCTGGCGCTGTCCCCCCGAGAGTTTGACGCCGCGTTCGCCGACGATCGAATCGTATCCGCCGGGGAAAGCGCTGATGAACTCGTGCGCGTTAGCGGCGCGCGCTGCTCCCTCGATCTCCGCGTCCGTGGCCTCGATGCGGCCGTAGGCGATGTTGTCGCGCACCGTCCCACCGAACAAAGTCGGCTCCTGCGGCACCACGGCGATGACGTCGCGCAGTGAGTCCACCGTGACGGCGGCGATGTCCTGGCCGTCGATCAAGATCTGGCCCTCTGTCGGCGTGTAGAAGCGCGGCAGAAGCGCCGCCAGCGTCGTCTTGCCCGCGCCGCTGGGGCCTACCAAGGCCACGGTCTGTCCGGGCTCCGCCGCCAGCGTCACGTCCTGGAGCACCAAGGGGCCATCCAGGCTGTAGGCGAACGAGAGCGCGCGTATGTCCACGCGTCCGTCCACGATGCGCAGCGGCCGCGCGCCCGGCGCATCGACGATGTCCGGCTGGGCGTCGAGCAGATCGAAGATGCGCACCGCGCCGCCGAGCGCCTGTTGCAATTCGTTGTAGAGCGTGGCCAGCGTCTGCAGCGGACCGATCAGCAGCACCAGATAGAACAAAAACGAGATCAAGCCTCCGGGAGAGAGACGTCCGGCCAGCACTTCGTGGCCGCCAACCCAGAGCACGCTGGCCACGGCGACGAAGCCCGCTGTGGTCATGACGGCCTCGAACAGCGAACGCAGGCGTGCGGCGGCCACCGTGGCGCCGAAGGCGCGATTCACGGCGGCCCCGTAGCGCCCCACCTCGTAGCGCTCGCGGCCAAAAGCCTTGACCACGCGTACGGCGGAGAGGGTTTCCTCGACCACAGTGTTGGCGGCGGCGAGCTGCTCCTGCGACTCTTGGGAAAGGAGACGCGTGCGCCGGCCCACGACGAGCCCGATGACGACGAGGAGGGGCGCGGCGGCGAGCGCGACGGCCGCCAACCGCCAATCGGTAAACAAGATGATGACGACGACGCCGACGAGGGTGACGACCTGCTGCGCGGCGGTCAAGATGTTGTCGGTCAGCACCGTCTGCACCAAGGTGGTGTCCGTGGAGATCCTGGACATGATCTCGCCCGTGCGCCGCTCGTCGTAGAACGAGAGCGAGAGGCGTTGCAGGTGCGTGTAGAGCGCTACGCGCAGGTCCGCGACGATGCGGGAGCCGGCGTAGGAGAGCAAATAGCCCCGGCCAAACGAGAAGATAGACGTCACGGCGATCACCGCGACGAGGGCCAGGACGACCCGGTCGAGACCAGCCCCATCGTTGTATTTAAAGATGCGATCGGTGAGCTGCCGTATGACGTAGGGCACGGCCAGGAAGGACAAGGTCGAGACGAGCATACAGACCGCCGCCAGCCCGAGGCGCACGCGGTGCGGCCAGGCCAGCGCGATGAGGCGCGGGAAGGCGTTCTCTTTACGGCGGAAGGCCAAGATCCCGCCGCCGTCGCTCTGGCCCGTCGCGCCGTCCGCGCTCTCCTCGCCCGCTCGCCGGGACCGACGCCCGTTGGACTCCGTCATTTGTTCCCCTCGCACCCGCGTGCCGTTCGCGGGACCAGCTAGCGACGACCTGGCGCCGTGTGTGGAGAGGCAGACGTCGGAGCGTTCTCGCCTCGCGCACCACGGCGCCGACCTACTTTACACTGTAGCGGTGCGAGGCGAAGGCAGCCAACAAGGGATCGGGCGCCACGCCGTTAGTCGAACATCTTGCCGCCGACCCAGCGCTGCGAGGGACCGAAGACGTGGCTCTCCAGCCAGGCGCGGAGGCCAGTGGCCCGGCGTAGGTCCGTGCGCCACTGGCGCACGCCGGAGCGGTTGCGTGTCTTGAGGAAGACGCGTTCGCCTTCTTCGCTCTCGTATGCGACCTCATCGCGCGGGATCAGATACGTCTCGTTATGGACGCGCACGGTCAGTGTCGTCTCGTCGAGGGCGTCGATGCGCCCGATATGGGCGCTGTCCGAGCAGAAAACCGGGGAACCAACCTCCATCGTGTACGTCATCCTCTCTTCTATAGGGCAAGGGGCGCCGTCGATAGCGCGTCATGTCTCGTAGTATCGCCGATCGACGCGTTTGCCGGGCATCTGAAGGGGCGCAACGTCGTCGCCAGCACCTGTCCCCCTGACCGTCCAGTTCTATAGATCCACTATAGGCAGACAGATGACGCTTTCCCGCACACCTCCCTTCATCCCCCGCGTTCAGTACCTCGGCCTTCACGGTCTCTACCTTGTCGAGAGCCGCACCACGATCGGCGCGTGGTACGCCGTGGACATCGAGGACCACGCCCATCCCACGTGCGACTGCCCGGCCGGTCAGGAGAACTTCGCCCACTGCCGGCGGACGCCCTGGCGTCGGCACGTATCCGCCGCGCGCCTCCATGACGCGCTCTCTCCGTGCCGAACCCTTGCGGCGTACCAGCAGGGACTCGCCGCCCTGCGAACGATCGTCGAGGACGCCGCACGCGCGGCGTAGAAACACAAGTGGCCGGGGGTGGCGCCAACACCCCCGGCCCGAGCGTGAGGAGCGACAGATGACACTACCTACCCCCACCCCCGTGACTTCCAGTGTAGCGCCCCCGGCCACGCCGACGAACGGGTCTGGCGCCGGCGCCGAGCGCCTCGCGCAGATCGACGCCTGGCTGGAGCGCCTCGCGACGGAGACCGACGTTGACCGCTGAGGCGCCGCGCTGACGTAGTGCGGCGCACGCGGCCTCCACCAGCGCAGTCCCCACGCCCGTGCGTCTGTCTTGGGAGCGTGTGGCCACCACATTAATCGTGGCGGGAGGGCCACTGTGCAGAGCTAGAGCGCCGATCAACTCGCCGCCCCGCACCGCGACGAGCGCATCGGTCAAGGTCTGGGAGAGGGCATCCGCGCCGAACTGCCAGTCTGGGAGCAGAGCCTGTTGAACCAGAGCCGTGGCCGCGCCCACCTCCCCCGTTGTCTGAGGGGCGCGGATCACGAGCGAACGCTTCGGCATGACGACAATTTCTCCTCAACAGGCTGTAGGCATCGTTGTGCTTCCTTCAGCTTACGCGGCGTGGAGCACACGCTGGCGCAGCACGTCGAGCTTCATGCGCCCATAAGCCCCCCGTTTGATCAGTTTCAGCTTGTTGATGTGGCCCTCCGTCGGACCGTTCGACCAAGGACAGTCAAGGGCGGCGCGCACGGCGGCGCCATCCCTCTCCAGGCCCAGCGCAAACTGATGCAACTCCGGAACGCCGCCGGCATGGCTCTGCGTCAACCACACGTCTAGGGCGTCGCGTCGTCGTGCGCGCACCAGCCCCGCAAAGTCGGCGGCCATAGCCTGCACCCATGCAAGCTCCTCGGAGCACTGCAAGCGCTCCCAGAGCAGGCGGTCGTCGTCCGCCAGGTCGTCGTGATGGACACGCAGGACAAGCCAGGCGAGCGCATGAGGGCCAGGAAGTCTCAATTGGTCGCGCGTAGACGGACGGGAAAGATCGACGCTCTGATGGGCACGCATCCACTTGGAGACGAGGGACCGCGTGCCTACGAACCCCTGTGCGGTGATCTCCTGCCACAGGCGCGTTTGATTGGTGCATCCGTCCGCGAGGCGGCGCTGCAGGTACGGCCCATAGGGCTCGACCTTCCCCCCCATGCGATAGCCACGCCGCTCCGGCGGCAGGATGTCGGCCGCCATACACAGGCGCACGGTGGGCCGGGAGAGGCCCGTCAAGACGACGATCTCGTGCTGGCGCAAGCCGCGCTCCTGCGCCTCTTTCACCTGCCGAAAGCGGCGCTCACGCTCGGCATACCGGGCCTCTTTGATCTGGAGACGCGCCGGTCCTGGATCGTAACGTGGTGATGGAGGCGCATCGAGCACGGCAGCCATGGATGCATCCGTCGCTCCCAGATCGTGCAGCAGGCGACGGAGATCGGGCCGCACCCGCTGCACGTAGCGTTCGATGGCCTCGCGGAAGCTGCTGAGCAGATGAAAGCGATCAGCCACCTGCGTCGCTTGAGGCGCGCCCGCGGTCACACCGCGCGCGTATTGAGGGGAGCGATCACGCGCGACGACACGGATCTGCGGGTCGGTACGGAGACGGGCTGCAACCGTCTGTTCTGTGCGATCGGGCAACAGATCAAAGGGAACGCCGCGCTCCAGGTCGACCAGGATCGTGCCATAGACGCGGCCTTTACGCAGGGCGAAGTCATCAATCCCGATCACCGTCGGAGGCGTGCCTCCCCCATCGGGGGCGCCCGCAAGATGCGGAGCAGCGTATCTCCACTGACCGGCATGCGCAGACGCTGGGCGAGGCGTGCGCCGGCTTCACCTCCGGTCGCGAAGCCAATGGCGCGTAGCGATGTGGTCAAGCGGACGGTGCGCCGAACACGGACGGGGACGAACACGGGCGCCCCTCGGCAAAGGTGCGGCGTGGGCAGCCGTCATTGTCGCAGAAGAAACGGCGCACCCGGAGACGGACCCGGAGGGGGCGATCGAGGACGGGCAGGTCGCGGATATGACGGACGTAGCGACTATGGACACGCGCCGAGTCGTCTCCGCAGCAGGGGCAGGGCTGGCCAGACGCTGCGAGTTGGGCGTCGACATAGAGGACGTCGTCGACCTCGGATACAGCAAGAAGGGTGAAGCCAGAGAGGAAAGATGTGGTCAGCAAAGAAGGCATAAGGGGGAAGGGAAAGGAGATGAGGCAAGAACAGAGAACACCTATCTCCAGTATAGTCCGTGCAACGCTGGTTCCGTTGCTGCTGGCCCCCCCTCCTAGAACGAGCATTCACGCAAAGTGCGGAAGAGCCCCTTTCATGTGGCCAGGTCCACGGCTAAATGTTCAGATGTCTAAACGTCTAGCCGTTTGCGCGCGAAGAAGTTCTTGGCGTACGTTTCAGTTCCAAATCATCAGACCTCTGGTTTGACATAAGGTAAAGGGGTATTGAAGTAAGACGCTTGATGGGTGAGGGAACTACTAAGCAGGATTGGTGCGCCGCTCATAATTACGGTGCGTGCGTACCAACGCCACGGTTCGCGCGATCCACAACCCCATTGAGACGATGACCAGGTCAGCCGAGAGGACAGCTAAGGTCGGGTTCACCGGGTGAAGGGCGGGTGATGCCACTCCGGTAGTCGAGTACGCGCCGCTAGCGTAGATGACAATCTGACGTAGAAGCACTGTGGCAAGCCACGCCGCAAGATAGACGACACCCCCCTTCATCCAGAGGGTGCCAGTGGTAGCGTCGCGCCAGAAATGGATCGTCCGCATCAGGATGAAACCGCCGACCAGCCCGATGGCGAGGGCGGGGAGCGCCAGGATTAAGGCAAGCGGATGGGCCGTAAAGCGACTGGTGCCGACCAAGCTCACTGCTGAGAGGGAAATGACAATCGCCGACAGGACGACAGCACGTTGCGGACGCACCGGCTGGGCGCGCATGCGCCGATACATGGCAAAGGCAATGAGCACAAGGATAATACCTACAGTTGCCACCGACTGCATAGACATACTCCTCCTTTTCATAGTAGCGTGGCCGAGCCACGTGCTCTGGATTGGATGCACTCGCTGGGCAGCAGATGTGGAAGGCTATCGGGGTTACCGTCGGGGGCCGGTCACCGATGCTCACAGGCGTCGCTCATGTATCTTCACCTTGTATATTTTCGACAGACGTAGGATCTTGGGAATGGATAATCAGCCGGAAAAAGCCGGGGTAAAAGTGGTACACACGCGCTGCCGTAATACAACTTGACAACTTACTCAAGAGATTGAAGAAGAGATGTTACGATAGGCAGCCCAGCTAGACTCCTTCCCTGTAGATTGTTATCAAGTAGCTGTCCTGCGAAGGGATCGTTGCCCGACCCCACCAGCAACCCTGCACCGTCCAGCACCATCAAGCCTAGCCCAGATCCTATTTACGGCTTAAGATCAGCTTGCGGATTGCTGCTAGTAACGGAAGTCCATATGCGTTTCAGTTCCTCCCGACATTCGGCAACTTGCTGCCCAATCGCATTAAGCTGCTGATTGCACTCTCCACAGACCCGAATAACTCTCTGCGAAAGTCTCTTCTCTCGATAAAGAGAGAAATAAGGATCGACTCCCCGCAACCACGGGACCTCAAACTCCTCCCACCTTGTACCCACAGGATTGTAGCGCCTCTGGCACCGCTGACAACGGGGCTGATACGTAGCATCTTCCGTGGCGGTACTCACACCATTCTTATTCATGGTTGCGCTATAAACCTTTCTATCTACCATAGCTTGACCCTACCAGACCGATGCACTGCTCATCCTTCTTAGACAGGTTGCGATTAATGTTACTAGTCAAGTCGGCCCTCTATTTCCACTTCGGCTAAGGCGACCAAAAGTTTCCTGTAGTCTCCCTCCATCTGCTCGACTAGATCGCGTCTCCCGTGCAGCTCCGCCGTATAGCCTTGTTGTTGGGGATCGTCTTCTCGAATGTCTGCAAGCAATACGTTGTGCCACCTAATTTTCTCTTGTCGGTAGTACAACTGCTCTTGCAGTTCACTAATAATATTTGCGCGATTACTAGAGTGTGTCGTGCTAAGGAGCTGATCCCCCTCGTCGTTTACAAGATACAACCGGTACCTACGACGCGGTACTAACGCATCATTACGGCGGATCAAGGGCGCGCGCACATGGAATTGTCCGTAGACGGCGATCAATGTTTCACTTGCATCCGCTTCATCTTGAGACGGACGGTCTTGTGTCACTTCTTCCATAAATCGTTGCACCTATCGTATTACGTTCTCACCTGCGTCTACGTGGCGATGACGGAGACCGCTCCACACCAGCAACTATGCCCAATGCGACTCCCGAAGGCAATGCCGTGGTGTGGAGCTACGTCTAGGGCCTTGTTATGCTAGCAACAACAAGACCAGCGGGGCCAAGTCCGCGGCCAGCGCCCCGATATCTATAGCAGTAGCGCCAGATTCGGCGACCATGTCGATTGCTATATCATCGGACATTGCGCTCGCGATCTCCGCCTTATTGGTAGTCCCTAGATCCCGAATATAGTTGTCGACGTAGTAATCGCTCGATTGTCCGCCCGCACTATTATATACCCTGACGTACGGGTCGGTCCCGTTCTGCTCGTAGAAGCCGTGGTAGTTGTCGTACGCCCCACGTGGCCCGTTCATTCGCACGTTGAAGTGGGGCTGGTCGTACCCCCACGACGCATCGCAGTGAACATTATCGACCCCGACGTTCCACCCGCCGCCGGTTAAGGTATTGACGGTGTCAACGAACCAGTTCAACGGGTTGTAGCAGAAATCGGGGGCGATTTTGGGGTGGATAGCGGGGCTGAAGGCGGGCCTGGTAGCAACAGCAACGGTCTGAGCATGGGTCGTACCGGTGGACAGAGGAGTGACTGCTGCGCTAATCGCCAACATGACCACGCCTATGACTATCAAAACCTTCTTCATTGAAATGCCTTTCCTTTCCACTTATCTACGGGAGCTAAACCCGCTTGCGTGCCTGATCTGCAACCGTTGGCCACCGGTCTTAGCTGGCACTCCCGGCAGCGGGACCGCCCCGCTACCCACTTCTCACACTACAGCGCACTGGCCGGCCTTGTCTGTGTGCTAGCACATATGGTTGTACGCTCTCACACGATCATGTGCGGCGACGCACACGCGCGTCGGTGTCTGCTGCCAGCGTCAGGAGCTTTGCGCGGTTGAGCACGCGAATACCGCGTCGATGTCGCTCGTACGTGATCAGGCCGCGCCTCCGCAACTCGGGTAGCACCTCTCCGGTGAGCGCCTCGCGGCGGCCGTTCGCCCAGGTCGCCAACTCCTCCTGCGTCGCCCACACCGTCCGCTCGTTGTCTGTCGTCAGGTGGGCGAGAACGTAGGCCACACGGGCATGCACATCGGGCAACGCGTACAGGTCGTAGGCGTCTCGGACACGCTGGCAGGCTTCGGCGAGAGCACGCAGGGCCACAGCTGGGTTCGCCAGGAGGAACGCGGCGAAGTCGCGGCGCGGGATGCGATAGACGACGGTTTCATCGAACAGCACTTGGGCGACGGTCGTCGGCATAAAGGCGGCGTCGAGGCCGGCCAAGCCGCAGATCTGTCTGCGGTCGAGCAGAGCGACCGTCACCTCCTCGTCGCTGTCCAGATGGCGATATAGACGCACGACACCCGCTGCGAGGACGAAGATGGCCTCGATCGCATCGTCAGACTCCCAGAGGCTGTCACCATGACCGAGGACTTGGCGGCTACTAACCGCCGCGAGGGAGGCGAGGCTATCCTCGCAGACCTCACGGAAGAAGGGGATGCGGCGCAACGCTGCGGCCGTGACTCTCCGTCTATCGGTTCCTTGCTCTCCTGATGAACTCATTGTCGTAAGTTGCATTTGCTCTGTCTTTCTCGCAGCCGCTGGGGCGACGCCTTCCGCGTCGAGGGCGCCGCTGCATTCCCTTATCTATAAAAGATGCGCAGGCTCCCCCATTTGGGACAGGCAAATAGCGCCCACAGGCACTATGCTGAAGAAAGGGACGATGAGGACGACCGACGGAGACGAACGGGACGCCGCGTGGAAGACTCCGATCGAGGACAACGGCTATCCGACGAGGCCCTGGTGCGCGCTACACTCGCCGGCGAGGAGGCCGCTGGCGACGCCCTGGCCCGGCGCTACTACCCCCGCGTATTGGCCTACCTGACGCACCGCCTCGGTGACCGCGAACGAGCGCGGGACCTCGCCCAGGACGCCTTTTACACCGCCTTCCGGGCGCTACGTCAATTACGCACCCCGCGCCTGTTCGCCGCTTGGCTGTATCGCATCGTGGCCACGACGGTCGCGGCGGCCGCCCGTCGCGAGCGGCGCGACCCGCCGCTGCTACCTCTCGACGCCCTGGAGAAGTTGCCGCACCCGCCCGCGACCGCTCCACCGGGCCTGACCCGCCTGTTGCTGACCCAGGCCCTGGCCGCGCTGGCCTCGACGGATCGCACCATCCTGGTCATGGACGGCGTGTGGGGCCTCTCCGAAGGGGAGATCGCGACGGCCCTGAGCCTCTCCCGCGACGCGACGCGCAAGCGCCTGCACCGTGCGCGGCAACGACTCCGGGCGCGGTATCCTGGAGGAAACGGTGACGCCTAAGAAAGAGGCGGGAGGGACGAGGGCGCCTGGATCGCCCCGATGAGGAGGAAGATGATGACCGACGACGAGGTGCGTCGCCTGCTGCGAGAGTCCGACCCAGAGCTGCCGGAGGACCCGCCGGGGCAGGCCGAGCTGCTGGCGTGGCTCGCGCGGGAAATGCGCTCTCGCCTGCGCCTGGACCGCCTGTGGGTGTTGGCCGTGGCCCTGCCGCTCAAAGGGTTGCTTCTCCAGCGCGCCCTACGCCCACAGACGCGCGGACGGGCGCGGGCCGTGACGCTGATCGCCATCGGGACCCTCACGGGCGAGGTGTTGCGCTACATGCTGCGCCGGAAATGAGGGGCGCGCAGGTCGTCCAGCAGCGCATCGTACGGGTCACCCACTACGAGGGCGCCGCCAGCGTCTCGCTCAGCACGATCCCTCGGCAGTGGGAAGTGCAGCTTCTCCCTAGCAGGGCGCCGGGAGGCGGAGCCACGGCGGTCGTAGCGTTAGGTCGTCACGTTGACGTAGCTGGAACAGTTTGCCCGGAATCGGACCACGTACCCACCGCTAGGCGTCGAGGACGACGGACGCGCTCTGCCCCAGCGGCGCCGTTGATGGACGAGGCTCGAGCCCGCGGCCATAGCCCCGACTTTTCCGCGCCCTCTAGGATTGGCGAGCGGCGAGGCGCGATTCGGCGGGCTGTGAAGCGTGGCCGCGCTCAGCCGCGGTCGAGCACCGAGCGCAGGAACGACTGCGTGCGTTCGTGCCGCGGCGCCGTAAAAATCTGGGCTGGCGGCCCTTCTTCGACCACCACGCCGCCGTCCATGAACAGCACGCGGTCGGCCACGTCGCGGGCGAAGCCCATCTCGTGGGTGACCACGACCATGGTCATGCCCTCGGCGGCGAGGTCGCGCATCACGCGCAAAACCTCGCCGACGAGTTCAGGGTCGAGCGCCGAGGTGGCCTCGTCGAACAACATCACCTTAGGCTGCATGGCCAGCGCCCGCGCGATGGCCACGCGCTGCTGCTGTCCGCCGGACAACTGGCTGGGATAGGCCCCCTCTTTGTCTTTCAGCCCCACTTTGTCCAGCAGCGCGCGCGCCCGCGCCCCCGCCGCCGACCGCGATAGGCCGCTCACGCGTATGGGCGCCTCGACGATATTGCCGAGCACGGTCAGGTGCGGAAAAAGATTGAAGCGCTGGAAAACCATGCCCACCTGCGCCCGCGTACTGGCGATATTGCGCGGCGAATCGGGGCGTACGCTGCCGCCGACCTCGCGGTAGCCCAGGAGACGGCCATCGATGTAGACGCGTCCCTGCTCGGCCGTCTCCAGGTGGTTGAGGCAGCGCAGAAAGGTGCTCTTGCCCGAGCCGCTCGGCCCGATCACAGCCACCACCTCGCCGGGCTGGACGACGAGATCGATCCCCTTGAGCACCTCGAGCGGACCAAAGCGTTTATGAATCGCTTGCGCCTGGACCATGGGCACGTCCGTGCCGCTCCCCTGCCTCTGGGTCTCGTTCATAGGCTCCGCCCGGCGATGCGCCAGGGCAGCATCGCGCGCCAACTCCACGCGGTCAGCGTAGCTCGCCTGTCGCCTAACCTGTTCTCGAGCCATTGCTGTCCCACGGAAAAGATGCTGGTCAGCAACAGATAGTAGAGCGAGACGACCACGAGCAGCTCCAGGATGTGGCCCGCGCCCGGCGTGGCGCCGGCGCTGGTGTAGATGTTCTGCCCCGATTGCAACAGCTCGGCGACCGAGATGTAGGAGGCCAGGGACGAGGTCTTGAGCATGGAGATGAACTCGTTGCCCGTCGGAGGGATGATGACGCGCAGCGCCTGCGGCAGCACGATGCGGCGCATAGTCAGGCTTGAGACCATGCCGAGCGACTGCGCTGCCTCGACCTGACCGCGATCGACCGACTCGATGCCCGCGCGCACGATCTCGGCCATGTAGGCGCCCTCGTTTAAGGAGAGGGCCAGCAGGGCGACGTTGAACGGAGAGAGCGCCGGCAAGAGGGTGAACCAGAAAATAAGCTGGACGTAGACCGGTGTACCACGAAAAAACCAGATGTAGAAGCGCGCGGGCGCGAAAAGAAAGGGGTTTCGCGCCCTACGGCCCAGAGCCATAAGACACCCCAGCACCACGCCAATAGCCTCCGCTAAGATGGAGAGCTGCAGCGTGACGAGCGCTCCTACGATGATGGGAGGCGCGAAAAGGTACTGCCAGACGATGCCCCAGTCAAAGATCATTGCACTGCCTCACGCATAGGGAGAGAGATTGCCGCGGTAGGAGGGACTAGTGGGCGTCCGCCAGTCCCTCCTACCACGGTCGGGATCGCGCATCGTCGTCGTTCGCGTCCTGGTCGCGCGAAAATACGTGCTTGCCCCACGCCCTCGTCTCTTGCCGACGGAGATAGGAGACGAGGGCACGGGACTCTTCTCTCCAGCGCCCTACAGAGCCGCCTGGCTCAAGCCGTACTTTTTCAAGATGGCCTTGTACGTGCCGTCTTTCTGGAGGCCCCGAAAGGCCGCGGCGACCTGCGCGCGCAGGACCGTGTCGGATTTGCGGAAGGTAATGGCGTACGGCGTGGCCGCGAACTGCTTGCCCGCTTGCTGAAACAGGGCTGGCTGCTGCGTGGCATGATAGACCACGACGGGGTAGTCTTCGAGCACGGCTACGTAGCGGCCCGTCACTAGCCCTTGCACGGCCGTGGTGTCCTCGGCGAAGGCGGCCACATTGATGGGCGTCTTGTGCTGCGCGTTCAACGTCTTGTTCTCCGCCGTCAACGTGTCGGCTTCGGTGGTGCTCGTCTGTACGGACACGTTCTTCCCGCTCAGATCGGCGACCGTCGCGATGTGCTCCGGGTTGCCTTTGCGCACGAGGATGCTCTGGCCCACGTTCATGTAGGGCACGAAGCCGTAGAGTTTGTCGCGGGCGGGCGTCTCGTTGACCGAGGAGATGATGAGATCCCAGCGATGAGACTGGAGGCCCGTGAAGATGACGCCGAAGTCGGTGACGTTGACGAACGTCGCCTTCAGGTGGAGGCGCGCGGCGATCTTCGTGCCCAGATCCACGTCGGCGCCGCTCTGGATCGTGCCGTTCTGTCCGGCGAAATACTCCATGGGCGGGTAGCCGAAGTTCGTGCCGAAGGTGATCGTACCCGCTGTCCGCAGCCCTGGGATCGACGCGGCGGGGACGGCGCCGTGCGCTGGCGCCGTTCCCGCCGCTATGCTAACCGCCGCGGCTCCCGCGGCGGCGACTCCTACAAACAATGAGCGCTTCATGGTGGTCGTCCTCCTAAAAAACGTGACTGCTAATCAACCGTAGGGTCCCGGCGCACCAAACGCCGGGACGCGTGTTCGCCGGCTACGACTGCAACACGGCGTTGAGTTGCGGCCCTGGCCAGGCGTCGTAGAGATCGGCCAGGACCTTATCGTGGCTTTGTAATGCGCCGTACCAGGCCGTCCAGCCGGCGACGTCGCGCACCACACCCACCTGGGCGAGGTCCGCCGCGATCGCCGCGAAGGCGGCGTCGGCGCCGGCCTTGTAGTGCTGTGGCGTCGAACCGGAGGCGGGCACGGCGTCGAAGGCACGCCGATCCGCGCCGAGGCGGATAGCCTGGCGTCGCAGTAGGGCGAGGGCGTCGCCGGGCAAAGGGCCATTCGTCCCACCGGCGTAGAGGGGAGCGACGGAAAGGCGCAGGTAGCCGGCGACAGCGGCCTCGTCAAGGAGATAGGCCAGCAGCGAGGGCTGCGACGCCGCGGCATAGGCGCGTTTCGTGCTGGGCTGCGGCGTAAAGACAGCGCTCATCGCGGCCACGTAGGTCCCGCTTCCTCCGCCCGGAAGGTGGCCCGATTCTTTGTAGAGCAGACGGAGGGAAACGGCGTCTGAGACGGCGACGGTAAAGAGCAGCCAGCCTGACTCGCTGGCGGGAGGGTCGCCGGGGAGGCGGATGAGCTCTTTCGCCGTCAACTTATCGGTCCCACTGTAGCTCTGGGTGTAGTAATTGGCGCCGGCGCTGCTGTGCAACACGATATTGCCCGGATCGAAGTAAAGCAGGCGCGTGCTGGGATAGGTCACCGCCACGTAGAGGAACAACTGCTCTTGCGGGGTTTTGATAGGGCTGGGGATCGACACCGCGACCGGTTCGGCATGGATCACGGCGACGGTCGGCGCCGGGTTGGGCGCCGTCGACGGCCCCTGCGTCGCCATGACCGGAGCAGGGGACGGCGCCAGGGACACGGCCAGAAAAGCGAAAAAGAGGAGGCGACGCGTAGGCATGAAGCAAGATCCTTTGGATGACGAAAAATCATCGGGTCGAGACGCGTTAGGTGACAGTATAGCAGCGTCCAGGCACGAATTGCTGAAGATGCACGTGTTACGCTCAGAAGAGCGCCGGCAGGACGAGCCAACGGCGCGGAAGGGCGGCAGAGGCGACGACGATGGGACGGCGCGACTACGGCGACCTCTTGGGCTTATCCGCGCTCTGGGGCGCCTCCTACCTCTTCATCAAGATCGCGCTCGACGGCGGATTCGATCCCGTGGCGCTCGTCTGCGTGCGTCTCATCCTCGCCGCCGCCCTACTGTACGTCGTAGCCCGCGGGCGCGGACTGCCTTTTCCACGCGATCGCCATGTCTGGCGCGCCTGGGCCGTCATGGGACTCGTCGGCACGGCGCTGCCCTTCGTACTCGTGTCGTGGGGCGAGACGCACATCGACTCGTCGCTCGCCGCGATCTTGAACGCGACGGTCCCCATTTTCACCGTGGGACTCGCGCACGTCTGGGGCGGCGCCGACGAGCGCATCACGCCCGCGCGCATTGGCGGCGCCGCCATCGGTTTCGTCGGCGTCGTGGTGGTCGTAGGCGATATCCGCCTGGCCACGCACCCCGGCGCCTTGCTCGGCGTGGGCGCCGTGCTGCTCTCGTCGTTCTGCTACGCCGTGTCTCCCATCTACGCGCGTGGAGCCTTCCGCGGCGTGCCGCCCGTCTACTCGGCCATGGGCCAGATGAGCGTAGGCGCGCTCTACACCGCCATCCCCGCCGTGCTCGGCGCGGCCGGCGCCCACCGCTTCCCGGCGCCCGGAGCTATCGCCGCTATGCTGGCCTTGAGCATCCTGGGCACCGTCGGAGCCTATCTGCTGTACTACAGCCTGCTGGCGCGCATCGGTCCCACGCGCACGACCACCTCGACCTACTTGCTGCCGGTCTTCGCCGTCGTCTACGGCGCCGTCTTCCTGCAAGAACCGATCGGCACACGGCTGCTGCTCGGCTTCGCCTTGATCGTCGTCGGCGTCGTCTTCATTACGCGGTCGCGCCGCACGCCCCCGGTTATGGAGAGGGCGCCCTCGGCCGCGCGCTGACTATAGCGTTCACCTGTTTTACGCGAGCGCGCGCACAGCAGGATGGATCGTTAAGCCAGCGGCAAGGTCAACTGCCGGGCCGGCAGGCGCTCGTCCGGCGGCCGCGGGCGCTCGTACTCGTCGGCGAAGCCATGACGGGTGCGCAGACGAGCCACGCGCTCGTCAAGCTGTTCCAGATAGGCGGCGGGAGCGTGGGCGCCGCTGTACGCGCGTCGATAGCGCTCCAGGAGATCGGGGAAGCGCGTGCCGAGCAGACCGAAGTAGTGTTCCTTGACGCCAGGGGCCAGCCGCAGCGCGCCCGTCGAGAGAAACGCCGCGTCATGTGCCTTGGCGGCGACCATCACCCCTTCGAGCGAGGCCGTGGAGTCGGTGAGGCCGGGCAGGATCGGCGCGAGCAACACGCCGGCCTCGACGCCGGAGGCGCGCAGCGCGGCCAGCACCTCCAGGCGTTTGAGCGGCGGCGGCGTTCCGGGCTCCAAGGCGCGCCAGAGGTCTTTGTCCAGCGTCGTGATGGTCATAAACACGCGACAACGCACGCGTGAGGCCAAGCGGGCCAGGAGGTCGCGGTCGCGCAAGATCAGCGTCGATTTCGTTACGATGCTGAAGGGCGCGTCGTGGGCGAGAAACGTTTCGAGGATGCGACGCGTAAGGCGAAAACGCCCCTCGGCCGGCTGGTAGCAATCGGTCGCCGTGCCCAACGCGATCGACTCGCCGCCCCAGGACGGCCGGCGCAGTTCGCGCGCCAGCACCTCCGCGACGTTGACCTTGACGAAGATCTGCGTCTCGAAGTCTTCGTCCACGTTCATATCGTAAAACGTGTGCGACGCCCGCGCGTAGCAGTAGTGACAGGCGTGCGTGCAGCCGCGGTAGGGGTTGAGCGACCACTTAAAGGGCATGCCATGCACGCGGTTCACCGCCGATTTAGAGCGGACCTCGATGTAGCGCATCTGACTCATGGGTTAATGGTAGAACATGCGTTCTTGAAAGACAAGGGGGTTATTCCGCGACGGTTTCTTCGGAGGGGAAGGTGAACTGCGCGGCGGAAGCCACGATCGCCGAGGCGTCGGCTTGGTAGATGGCCAGGCGGGCGCGCAGCTCGGGCGTCCACGAAAACACCGCGGCGAGACCGCTCAGCGCGGCTAGTCCCAGCCGGCGCAGATAGCGGTCGTCGTCCACGGCAAAACGTCGCTCTAAAGCGTCGAGGCCGCCGGACGGACGCGCCTGCATCCTGCCCTCTAAAAGGACGCTGGCCGCGGCCAGCGCGTCGGAATGCAACGCCCCCTCGCCGGCAAGGCGTTGCAATAAGGCCCCTGCCTCCGCCCAGGGCAGCGCGCGTATGGCCAGCTGCACTTGCAGCGTCGCGGTCAGCTTATCGGTCGCCAGCGCGTCGAGTACGGCGACAGCGACGGACGACAGACTGCCGCGTCGCCGATAAAGGGCGGCCTGGAGACCCCAGAGGCCGTCGCTCAGCGCCCTCCTATGGGGCAGCAGCGTCATAAAGATCGAGCGGACGGCGTCCGCGTCGCGGTCGTCAGACAGCGCGAACAACGCCGACGACGCGACGCGGCGCTCCGCCGGCAGGGGCGACGTCAGCTTCGTCGCCGTCTTCACGAACAGGCGTCTCTGCGGATCGGCGACGAAGCTGTCGGTACAACGCTCCAGAGCGGCGATGCGCACGAGCGGCGCGGAGTGGTCGAGCAGCAACCCCAATAAGCTGGCCAAACGGGCGCGGCCGAGGACGGGTAGTCCATCCGCTGGAATGCGTACGAGCGACCGCGCCAGAGCCTCGTCGGGATCGCGCGCCGCGTCGTCGAGCAGATCCCAGGAGCCGTCTTTATCGAGGTGGCCCCATAGGGCGCGCAGCCAGGCCACGCGCACGTCGCGGTGGAGACGACGCGCGCCAATCGCCTTCAGCGCATTGAAGGACGCCTCCCCCCGCAGGTCGCCGTAGAGGCGCACCACTTCCTTGGCCACGGTGACGCGGTCGAGCGGCAGAGCCCCCAGCAGCGCGACGGCTCTGTCGTCGGGCATCCGAAGCAGGATGCGACGCAGTGCGTACACCGCGATGCGGGCGCGGTCGTCGTCCATCATCGCCAGCAGCGCCGTCGCGGCGACCGTGCCGTCGTCGAGGATGCCGAGCGCGCGCACCGCCGTGTCGCGCACGGCACGATTCTCGCGCTCGGTCAGCGCGATCAGAAGAGTTATGTCTCCATCTTGCAGGCGCCCCAGCCGTTTGACGGCGTTTAGGATCGTCGGCGTGTCGCGCGGCGTGGGGTCCAAATTCGTGAGATCGTGGAGCGATGAGGCGAACAGACGGCGCTGCTCCGCGTTCCAGAAGGCAAAGACGCCGTCGAACGGCAGCACGGGCCGCGTTTTGCCCGTGGCGAAGCGCCCGGCATAGGCGCGCTGTCCAAGGTACGGCGTGAGCAGGTCTTGCCGCGTGTGCTGGAGCCAACGCCACACGACGGAGAGCGTGGCCACGCTCTCGTCGTTGCGCAGCAGCCGCGGGACCAGTGCGGCAAAGTCGTCCGCGCGCCAGCGTCGCAGCAGCGATAGGGCGCGGTCCGCCGTCCCTGTATTGCGTGTGGACGCGGCGATACGGCCGAGCATCGCGTGTAGAGGGGCGAACGCGTCTAGACGCAGGCGGCGTCCGAGGTTTTGCGCCAGAGTGAGAACATAGCCCTCACGTTCCCGCGCCTCCCACGACGCCAAAATGGGCAGCACGAGCGGAGCGATGCGCGCGGCGTCGGCGTCGGTCAAGACGTCTTCCAGGTCAGAGAGCGGGAGCATTCCACGGTCGCGTGCCAGGGTGGCGAGCTGCTGGGCGGACCATTGGGGATGATAGGGAAAGAGCTTCGCCACGAGCCGGCCTATCGCGGCGACGGTAGCCGGCGACAGGTCCGCCGCTCCCAGCGCATCGGCGACGACGCTTCCCAGCGCCTCGAGCGACGACACTTCCCACGTCGTGGCCGGGAGAGCGGCGAGACCCGCGACAAGGGACAGGCGCACGGGGTCTTGCTCGTTGCGCCGCGTCCGCGCGAAGATGAGTAGGTCGACGGCGTGCCTACGTTCGTAGCGCACCGTCATAACGAGCGCGGCCATGGCGACGGCGCGGAGATTCGGATCAGGAGATCCTATGTCCGCGTCCAGAATGCGCCGCGCTTCCTCCCAGGGCAGAAGGCCAGCATAGGGCAGCCGTTCGTTGGGATCCGCGGCCAGAGCGGGCAGGGCAAGGTGACGGCGCGCCTCCGGCAGGCGCTGCTCCGATGGCAGCGCCGCCACGACGGAGAAGGCGATGATGCCGGACTCGTCTTTCTGCCCCGCGCCGAAGCGGGCGAAAAGCGTTTGGCGCACCGCTGGCGGCAGCGAGGGTAGATGAGTGAGGACAGCGGCGTGGACTAAGGGCTCCCGCTCGAGCAGCGCGATCAGACGCTCCGCGTCGAGACGGTGAGCGACCGGTCCGATATCGAGTGTCGAGACGATGTCCCACTGGAGGGCGAGATCGACCGTCGCGGCGGGCCGGCGGCGCAACAACTGAGCCAGCGGCAGCCGTTCGGGCGCGATGAACGTGCTGACCGCGCGCAGGAGCAGCAACGCGCGATCGGGATCGATCTCGGCGAGGATAGGCGTCGCGGCGACGACCCGCGACCACGGCGCCGGATCGTCGCGTCCAGCGCCAGAGGCTTGAGTGATAAGGGCGGCCACGGTTAAGGCGGGATGGGCATGAGCGAGACGCCCCCAGAAGGTCAGCGGCACCGCGTCTTCGACGAAAGAAATTGACCGCTCTACCGTCGCGGGCGAGGCGTAGGGGATGAGGGCGAGCGCTGCTTTATCCCCTGCCTCTACGAGCCGGGTCGCCGCTGCGTCGATCGGCCCATGCCGCTTCTTCAAACGCAGCGAAGCCGCCAGGTGCGTCGCATCCGGTCCGCTGGCGAACATGAGTGCTTCCTCGGCCTGCGCATCGTCGCAGGCGTGCGGGACGAGGCTGAGGGCGAGGGAGCGCACCGCCCGCGAAGAGTCGGAGAGAGCGTGCAGGACATAGGCGCCGTCACGCGAACCGAAGCAGGCGTAAAGCGCTAGCCAGCGCTCTTCGAATGACCCGCGCGCGCACGAGGACAACAGCGCCGCCATCGCCGTGTCGGTGCGCGCGGCGCGTCCGAGATCGACCATTGCGCGCACGCGCGCCACGTGCGTCAAAGGCCGTACCCTCTTCAATAGTGCGGCGCCGCTCACGTTCCGCATCCCTGCCTCCTTCACGTCGAACTCGACCTTCTACCCGTTCGTTTATGGTAGAACAAGGCGCGTCGAACCGCAACCACGCGACAGCGACAGGGAGAAGTGGGAGGCCATTGGCGACAGGAGAGGAGAGTCAGTCCTCTCCTCCTTACCATTACGCGCTAACGGATTTGGTCTATCGGGCGAGTTCCTAATGTCGTACGCGGCATTGTGCGGCAGGACGAGAACGGCGTTTGCCCGGTCACGAGGCTCTGGCCGTAGGAGGGAGGAATCGCGTTCGCGCTTCCTCCCTGCCCTAAAGACGATGCCTGTGCGCGCTATCGCTTTATTAGAGGGCGTCGCCGTCCCGGCGAAGACGGGCGCGCGCGGCGGTGATGCGTTTGAGATAGACCGTGCGGCGCTCGGCCAGCCCGTCGATGCGCTCGTCCAGCACGGCCAGCGCGGCGGACACGGCGGACGGTGCGGGGCCGCCTACGCTGTTTGCCGCCATGATGATGGAAAGGGGACGCTGCACGGCGGCGACGTGCTCGTCGCTTGGCGCATCATCGAGCACGACGCCGTGCTGGAGCAGCGCGGCGCGCAGGGCTGGCCCCGTCACCACGGCGGCGCCGTCTTCTTCGGAGAGACGTACCGCCGTCTCCACGACATGTTTGGCCTGGCGCAGCGGCAGCGCCCAGGTCAGCACGAGGTTCTCCATCAGTGCGGTCGAGCCGACGAACAGCCCGTCGGCCAGCGCGGCGCCGCGCTCGGCATGCACCGTCATGGCGCTCAGGGCGCCGGCCAGCACCACGGGGGCGTCGACCGCCTCGGCCACGAGGTCGATGATTAGGTACTTGCTCCACTGCGTATCGCGGTTGTAGCCCACGAACGCGGCCGCGCCGATCCCCAGCAGACCGCTCACGATGCCCGCGGCCACGGCGGCGCGCGCCTTGATCGCCTCCATCGTGTCAGGGTTGCCTTTCTGCGGCATGATCGACGAGCCCGAGCCGTAGGAGGGACTGAGCTGTACGACGCCGTAGCCGGGCGACCCTAACAAGATAATCGTCTGGGCGATGCCGGCCAGGTGCTTGAGGAACGCGGCCAGAGCCATGGCCAGATCCGTCTCCGGCTCACCGCGCGTGGTCAGGGGGTCGATCGAAGTCAGGTGCGCGTGGTCGAAGGCGAGGTACGACGCGGTGAGGGCGCGATCGAGCGGGATCGTGGCGCCGTAGCCCGCCGCGCCGCCGAGCGGTGAATCGTTATGCAGCGCCAGCCAGTTAAGGAAACGGTGGGCGTCGCGCACGGTCGCCTCGGCGTAAGAGGCCAGGATGTGGCCCAGCGTCGTGGGCGTGGCCGGCTGGTGATGCGTGAAGCCGGGCATCACCGTCTCCAGGTGGTCGTCGGCGATGCCCACCAGGACGCGGGCCAGGTCGAGGGCTTGGCCGGCGAAGGAGAGCGCCTGGGCGCGCAGATACAAGCGCATGGCCGTGACGACCTGGTCGTTGCGCGAACGCCCGGTATGGATGCGTCCGCCCGGACCCGTCCCCGCGATCTCCGTGAGGCGCATCTCGATGTTTGTGTGGACATCCTCGCGCGCGGGATCGAGATAGAAGACGCCCTCGGCATGCTCGTGGCCGATCCGCGCGATGCCGTCGAGCAGCGCCCGCGCGTCGGCCTCGGGGATAACGCCCTGCCGCGCCAACATCACCACGTGGGCGGCGCTGGCCCAGAGGTCGTCGTCGATAAGATGGCTGTCCGCGGCGGGCGCGGGCGTCACGTCGCGCCCGGCCATAAAGCGCAGCGTGGCCTCATCGGGAGAGGTCGCGAAGCGCCCGCCCCAGAGCCGTTCGTGCGTCGCCATCATACTATCTACGCCCCCGCGCCAACGGGAGACGGCGTCGCAGCCTCGTCGGCGGGCGCGATGATGGAGCGCGGCTGCGCCACGGCCTGCACGCGCAAGGGCAACCCCCAGAGCTGAATGAAGCCTTGCGCGGCGCCGTGCGCGAACACGTCGCCTTCGCCGTAGGTCGCCAGATTGGTCTGATAGAGGGCATAGGGCGACTGGCGCCCCACGATCGAGGCCGCACCGCTCTGCAACTTCACGCGGATGATCCCGCTGACGTAGCGCTGCGTGGACGCGACGTACGCGGCCAGATCCTCGCGGAAGGCGGAATACCAGGCGCCGTCGTAGACGGCGCGAGCGTAGGCGTCGGCGACCGTGCGCTTAAAGGCCGCCGCGTCGCGCGTGAGCACCATGTCTTCGAGCGCCTGGTGCGCGGCGTGGAGCACCACGGCGGCGGGGGCCTCGTAGATCTCGCGTGACTTAATGCCTACGAGGCGATCCTCGACTTGGTCGATGCGTCCGACGCCATAGTCTCCGGCCAGCGTCTGGAGCTTCGCCACGAGCGCGACGGGGTCGAGCGACGCGCCGTCGAGCGTCACGGGCACGCCCTCGGCAAAGCCGATCTCCACGTAGGCCGGCGTCGGCGGGGCGTCGGCGGGGGCGACCGTCCAAGCGAAGGCGTCGGCCGGCGGCTCCTGCCAGGGGTCTTCGAGCGGGCCGGCCTCGATGGACCGCCCCCACAGATTCTCGTCCACGCTGTAGGGAGAGGCTTTGGTCGCCGCGACGGGGATGTTGTGCTCCTGGGCGTACTCGACTTCTTGCTCGCGCGTTTTGAGGTCCCACTCACGCACCGGCGCGACCACGCCGAGCGCGGGGTCGAGCAGCGCCGTGGTCACGTCGAAGCGCACCTGATCGTTGCCCTTGCCCGTGCAACCGTGCGCTACGGCGGTCGCGCCCACCTTGTGCGCCGTCTCCACCAGCAGCCGCGCGATGAGCGGACGTCCCAGCGCCGTGGCCAGCGGATAGCGGCCACCGTAGAGAGCGCCGGCCTGGAGCGCGGGCCAGACAAACGCGGTGACGAACTCGTGGCGCGCGTCGACCACGAAGGCTTCGCAGCCCATGCCGCGCGCCTTAGCCGACGCCGCGTCGAGGTCGACGTCGCCGCCAAGGTCGGCCGTGAGCGTCACGACCTCGTAGCCGCGCTCACGCAGCCAATGCACGGCCACCGACGTGTCCAGCCCACCGGAGTAGGCGAGCACGATTTTCCGACCCTGACCTTCTTGCGACATATCTCTCGTCCTCTTCCGTTCTATGTAGTCTGCCTGGGCGACCATGGCCCTTGGCGCGGGATCGACGTGGACCAGTACTGTCTCTCGTGGCCCGCGCCGCCAAGTCGATCCAACCTGTTGTGTCTCCGCCATCCCGCGAGGATCAAGCGGCGGTGCGCGTGCCGCGGATCGTACTGCTCGCGCGGCGCCATCGCCGTGTCGCCCGCACGGAGCGATGCGAGCGGCGGCTAGCCACGGTTGAGCACCATACCGATTCCGGGATGCTCCTTCCAGCCGAGGTGCGCGTAGAAGTCGCGCTTCTGCGTGGTGAACAAGCAGAGGCTTTCCACGTCGCGCAGGGCAGGATGCTCCTCGACGGCCTCTATCAGCAGCCGGCCGATGCCGCGCCCCTGCTGGTCGGGGTGGACGATCACATCGCAGATCAAGGCGCGCATGGTATAGTCGGTCAAGACGCGGGCGCAGCCGATGAGGGCGTCGCCGTCCCACACCGTTAAGAAGATGTCCGACTCGCGCAGCAGAGTACGCAGCGTGGTGAGCGAACGGCCTTGCGCCCAACGGGCGGTCTCATGGAGCGCACGCAGCGCGGTGAGGGGCACTGCCCGTGTCTCACTAAGCGTTAAACCATCCACGCTCGTCGTCCCGACCGTCACCCGCTGCGCCACCATGACCGCGCCCCTCTCTTGCATCTGTTTCCGCATATCTATTCATAGTTTTGCATATTCATGCAATGCCGTCTTGAGATGCAGTATACACGGATTGACAGAGAAGGCGCGCGATCGTGACTCTGAAGCGAACGTAAGCAAGATCGTTCATCATACAGGCGTCTTCTTAAACCCTAAATAGGTGCCTAGTCCGATCAAAGCAGATCCAATAATTTTGAGGATAACGATGAAGACGTTCGTGTTTGGTAGACCGGTAATGAAAGAGCCGCTTGCTATGAGCAAGATGGTGATCCACAATTGCAAGCGCCCCGGACGCAGTATGATCGAAAACTCCACTTTGGTCGAGCTTTCCTCCTTATCTTCAGCATCCTCGACCACAAACGACACGAATTCTTCGGCGTACACCGTCTTACAAAAGGCAAGGAAAGAAGCTTTAGGATTCATGCCTACGCTTTTAGCAAGAGGGCTCATGCTTTTCAAGAACCTCTCTGTCTATCCACCGCCCGCGATAGCTGAACGCAACCTCAGTCCCTTTTGGATAGCAAAGACAGTTAAGGAGATCTCGCCGATAAGATGGCCTATCTTCTGGCGCGGACGTAGCAAGTACGAGCACCACATTTTCGCCCATCCGCACCTCGTCTTGGGCAATTGACCGTGGCTGTTCCGTCATCACCGCCGCCTACGGGAGGCGTACGTCGATGTCGAAGTCGGCAGGGTGTTCGCGCGCGAGATGTCGGTCAAGAACGAAGGCGTAGAGCAGAAGAGGATCAAGCTCCATCCCGTTGGTCTTGAACCTCGACCCAAGGAGCAAGCGCAATGGTGCGGCGTCAGACGTGCCATAACATTGACGCAAAGAGCGGTCGGTCACATAGTTTCCATCCAGATAGGCGTAGTGCGTACCCCATTCGCGTCCGAAAAGGGTCCAGTTGGCCGCGCGGTAAGACGCTCCACCGAAGCCAACGTTCGGATTAAGATAGGTTAAGATCATCTTTAGCCGATGCTGGTCCCCTCGGACAGCCTTAAAGAGTTGCCCCATAGCGTAGGACAGTGTGTTACGCGGCGCCCAATCAAACGAATAGACGCGCGACAATACAGCGACTTCTGATGCAGCGACCGCGTCGGGCAGCTTTGGAGTTAGGTGACCTAGGTCGTAAGGCGAGAGCGAGAGTAGAGCGACAACACGCTTATCATCTTTCATCCGCAGGCCAAAGTGCAGGCTGTTCTCTCGAAAAGACGCGAGATAATGGAAGCGTTCGTGAATGATGCATGCCTCCTCCTCATCGATCCAAGCGGTTTCCAGGTCGTGCGGACTCTTAATTGGATGTAGCGGTGGTCGCTGGAGATCATCGTAGGGGTGCTGTCGGAACGCGACAATCCGGCCAAGTCGTTCGGCCTCGCGCACAAAGACCACGTCATCGGGAAAAGACCCATTTACGACTAGCCTCGGTACATGCAGTAGAAGTTGCAACGTTAAATCCCAAGCGCCGATGCCATCGCTATGCGCGACAGCTTGGATAATCGGCTTCCGTGCATCTACGTACGTGATGAGTTGCGCGGAACGCCGCGTTTCCGTGAGGACAGCTTGCCGCTCCTCCGTTACGCCTACCTGCATCTGTAGAGCCTCTTTTCCGCGACGATGACAAATCGTGCTGTTGCACGAGCAGCGTTCCGTCGCCCGCTCAGGCGCGCACCATGGATCATCGTACCTCTATGTAGAGTATAGGGGATGTCGCGCCTTGCCTTCACTAAGGAAAGAACTAGGAAGAGTCAACCTTGACGTGCCGATTCCTTCTTACAGCCACAGGCTGGTACGATAATGGCACGTCGGGCGCCGGTAGGCGACGACGTGAGGGTAGAGGAAAGGCCAGGGCGTGAGCGAATTCCACGGGCGGGCGGGGCTGATCTTCTCCGTGGCGGAGACGCTGCGCGGCGACTATAAGCCGTCCGAGTACGGCCGCGTCACCCTGCCTTTCGTGCTGCTGCGCCGCCTCGACGCCGTGCTTGCTCCAACCAAGGACGCCGTGCTCGCGGAGTACGAGGAGAGCAAGAATAAGCCCGGCGCGCTCGACGCCCTCCTTAAGCGCATCGCCGGCCGGGCTTTCTACAACACGAGCAAGTTCAACTTCGACGCGCTGCTGGCCGACCCCGACGGTGTCGCCGCCAACCTGCGCAACTACGTCAACGGCTTCGGCCCGCGGGTACGCACCACCTTCGAGAAGTTCGGCTTTTCCGAGCAGATCGAGAGGCTGGCCGAGAAGAACCTGCTCTACAATCTGCTGAGCCGCTTCAAGGGCATCGACCTCGACCCCCAGACCGTCTCCAACCTGGAGATGGGCTACATCTTCGAGGAGCTGATCCGGCGCTTCGCGGAGCAGAGCAACGAGACGGCGGGCGAGCACTTCACCCCACGCGAGGTCATCCACTTGATGGTCGACCTGCTCTTTCTTTACGACAACGCCGTACTGGTGCGCACGGGCGTGGTACGCGCTCTACGATCCTACCCGCAGTACGGGCGGCCTGCTCTCCGTGGCCATGTACACGTGCATGTGGCATGCTCTCCGTGGCCATGTACACGTGCATGCAGCCGACTTTAGTAGCTGGTGGGGGCGGGGTCGGTGAGGAGGCGCAGGACGGTGTGGGCGGCGGCGGCGGCGATCTCGTCGGCCATTGACCCGGAGCCGACCGCGCGCGCCAGGGTGACGCCGCCCGTCATGACCGCTAGGACGGCCAGGGCTCGACTCCGCGCCACGTCGCCCGGCAGCGACGTGAGCCGATCCGCAAACTCGTGGGCGGCCGTGTTCAGGCCCGCCGCGAAAGCCGTGCGTGCGCTCTCGTCGGAGCGCCCGATCTCGGCGGCTAGGCTGGGCAGAACGCAGCCGGTCGCCACGGTCTCGCGGTAGGGGCGCCCGAAGTAGAAGTCGACGAACTCATCCTCCCAGAGAGACGGCATAGACTCCCGCGCCTCTCGGAGGCGCCGCGCGATATGCTCTAATCCCTCGGCGACGACCACGGTAAAGATGTCGTTCTTCGAGCCGAAATGCCGATAGAAGGCTCCCGAGGTCAGCCCCGCGCGCCGGGCGATGGCGTCGACGCCCGCTCCGGCGTAGCCCGCCACGCGAAACTCCGCCGCCGCCGCGTCCACGAGCGCCCGTTTAGTTTGTTCACCTTGTTCTTGCTTGGTCGCCATGGTCGCGCTCTGTCTCCTATTCCAGCCATGTGTACTAGGTCGTCCATCCTGCCCCCATATAGACAACGGCGATCGTCGCATCGTCCCGCGTGGTCCGGAAACCAAGGTCGCCGAGCAACACGCTAGGGACGTTAGCGCTCGAGACGCCCTCTTTCTCTTGACAGATAACCATCGTTATCTTAACATGATTACATCGGTAACGATCGTTACCGATGGTAAGATAGGGAGGCGATCATGAGCGCGAAGAAGGTCTTTCTGTACGGCGAGTGGCAAATCTCGGTACCCTCGTTCACGGAGGATGTATGGGCGCCGGTCAACCGTGCGCTAAAGGATGTGCCAGGGCTTATCCGCAAGACGTGGACGTTGGGCATCGGCACGAACACCGTCGGAGGTTTCTATGAGTTCGACTCGGAGGAGCATGCACGAGCCTTTGCCGAGGGGCTTTACGCCAAGCAGGCCGCCCTCATGGGAGCCAGCCTGACGGTGAAGCTGTTCGACGGCGACCGCGGCGAGGCGGCCAGCCGCGACATGAACTCGCCGCACTATAGCTAGGACGACGCTTATTCGGGTCCCTCTATAAGCTCGATCGAGCCTCGGTTGGGACCGGCTGCACGGATCACGCGGCGGCGCCCCTACTCCTTACGGATGAGGGGCGCCGCCGCGCCGGCCGAAAGGACGTGAGCAGTGGAGAAAACGGAGACGGTGATGCCGCTGCATCCCGTGCGCTGCGGGTGGGCGCGGCGGGAGCCGGAGATCGCGTACCACGATACGGAGTGGGGCCTACCCCAGCACGACGACTGCCTGCTCTTCGAGCTGCTGACGCTGGAGGGCGCGCAGGCGGGGCTGAGTTGGGAGACGGTCCTGCGCAAGCGCGCGGGCTACCGCGCCGCGTTCGAGGGCTTCGACCCCGCTGTCGTAGCCGGTTTCGACGCGGCGCGCATCGACGCGCTCGTCGCGGATGCGCGCATCGTCCGGCATCGCGGCAAGATCAGGGCGACCGTGTCCAACGCCGGCGCGTTCTTAGCGGTACAACATGAGCACGGCTCTTTCGACGCCTACCTATGGGGCTTTGTGGACGGTCAGCCCATCGTGACGCACCGGCCCGAGGGGGAGAGCCTACCGGCGCGCACGGACCTCTCGGACCGCGTCAGCGCCGCGCTCAAGGCGCGTGGTTTCACTTTCGTCGGTTCGACCGTTGTCTACGCCTATCTCCAGGCGACCGGCGTGGTGGACGACCACGCCGCGGCCTGCTTCCGCGCCCGCCAGGGCGCGAACGCCTCCTGTATTCTCGACACGCGCGTGTCGTAAGCGCGTCAATCGGCGATACTGCATGTAGTCGTAGTAGGAATTGTGAGGACTGTGCGGAAACGTCGCCGCGAGGCCCGGAGAGCGTCACTCGCGCCGATCGTCATCGTCGCCCTCGGCGCGTCGGTCGTCGGCGCGATCGTCGCCTATCTCACCCTTGGGTCAACGGATCCACATGTCTCCTGGCCATCAAGCCCGGCACAGCCACGCACGGGCGGCGCCATCGTGGCCGTGCCAGGGGCGGCTACAGCGCCTACTCAGGCCGCGAGCGCGCCAAAGGCCACGCTTCACACGTCGTCTCTCCCAACGCCACGGCGCAACGGCCCCTCGCCTCAGCAGGCGACGGTCACGCGGTCCGGCAGCTCGTCGCCTGGGCGCGATGGGTTGGTAGAAACCAACCTGACGGCGACGTACCCTCGTCTGGCCAACTACAACGGGTTCACCACGGCGTCGGGGGCGCCCTTCTTCGCCGACGACAACCTGATCGTGGCGCGGCGCGGCGCGGCGCTCGCGGCGTTGCACCGCCTCAACCCGCGCGTGCTGGCCCTGCTCTACGAGCGGACGTTGCAAGCAGACTACTGGAACCTGAAGCCCGACATGTACAAGCTCTACGGCCTGAGCACGGCGCGCATCCCTCCCCGCTGGTGGTTGACGACCCCCGGCAGCCGCTTGACGTCGCCGCTCGACGCCCTGAGCGATCGCGTGCGGGTCCTGGACCCACGCCCTTTCGCGGCCTGCCAGGATGTCCTCGTCGGAGGAGAGAGCATGCACGTACTCTCCATCGCCGGACACACCTTGACCGTGCTGCGCGGCTACTGGAGCAACGCTGGGGTCCACGCGAGGGGAACGCCGGTCGCCCCGCACTACAGCTATCGCGGCGACCTGTCTAACTGCCGTCTGGACGGCCTCGCCGCCGACCTGCGCCCCTGGTCGTTCAATATGTCTAGCCTCTGCCCGCGCTGGCATGGCCTAACGTGGACGGACTTTCTGGCCCGACGCATCGCGCTGCTGGTAAAACGGGGAGACTGGAGCGGTGTGTTCTACGACAACATGTCCGACCTGCCGCCCAGCTCGCTCGTCGATACAAACGGCGACGGCAAAGCCGATGGCGGGGTCGTGAACGGCGTCAATGTCTGGCGCGACGGCGAACGCGCGTTGCTGGCGCGTACGCGACGCCTCCTTCCTGGAAAACTGGTGATGGTCAACGGCGACCTCTTGATCGACGGCGTGGCCGACGGCCGCGAGATGGAAGGGTTTCCGCTTATTCCCGGAGCCGATCTGACCGCAGCCGTGGGCGCGTATCTTTACGATGGCGCCCACGGGCTGCGCCGGACGATCGTCAACGCCGATACCAACGCCAGCCACCTGCCCTCGGCGGCGGCGGCGCAACTCACCGTGGGCGTCGCCGCGTTGGGCGCGGGCTACGCGGCCTACGACTACGGTTGGTTGCGCCACGGCTGGCCCTGGTGGTTCGACGCCTATGATGCGGGCGGCGGCGCCCATCTCCGCGCTGCCGTCGGCCCAACGACCCGGACCCTACTGCTCACGAAGTCGCTGCACGTGGCTCCCGGAGCTATCGTGCTGCTCGACCAAGAAGCCGTGCGCGTCTTGTATGTCAGGTCATCCGTGCTCGTGGTCAAGCGCGGCGTCCTAGGCACACAGCGCAAACCGCATCTTAGCGGGACTGTCCTAGCCACACGCCGCCAGCGGAGCGGCGGGCTGGGATACCTCGGACTGGCGCGCGGCAGCGCGCGACTAAAGACGTTGTCGGGCTGGGCAAAGTCACCCATAAAAGTCACGCTGCCACGCACCGGCGTGGACGCGCACGGCGTGGAGACGCTGTTCTCGACGGGCTTCTACGATCCGTTCGCGCGCGGCACAACGTACAAGGTTCCCGGCAAGCGCGACGCCTTGCGCACGCTCACCTTCTCCGCGCGGGGGCGGGAAGGACAACAACTCTGGCTGCGCTCGGGCAAGAACCTCGTGCGCCTGATCTTGACCACCGGATGGCGCACCTACGTAGAGCCGATCGACGGCGACAATCGCCTCGTCTTCGGCGTGGGCCGCGTGCGCGGGCACGTCTCCATTAAAGATGTCTTTCTAATGGACGGACAGGCGTTCGTCTTCCGCCGCGACTTCACGCACGGTGTGGTCATCGTCAACACGACGGACCTCGTCCAGCGTCTGCCCCTCCGCTGTACCGGCGTCTTAATCGGCGCCGGCGAGGGGTCGAGCGTCGCGCCGCACCTGCTGTCCCTGGCGCCCTACCGCGCCGCCATCGTCTCCACGTCCGCCGACGCCCGTTGTTGACAGGACCGACCGGCACGACGTCTGCTACAGCTGTAGGCGCGGTGAGCGACGCCGCCGCGACCGTTAGCGGACCTGTTTGGCACGACCTTAGGAATACGTTAGCGCGAATAATGCGAGGCAACGTGGTTCCCTAACGTCGAAGAGCCAGGAAAGAACGACGTTCGTTCTCTCCTGGCTCTTTCGTGGTCGCCTTTACCTTTGGGGTAGGTCTACTCCTCGGACGGGTGGAGTTGCTTCACGTACAGGCCGAGGTTGAAGATCGTCGGCGCCCAGAGGCCGACGAAGATGCCCTGCTCACGCTTGCCAGTTAGGAACAGGTACAGAGCCGCGACGATCGAGAAAAACACCCCACCGATGTACACGCCGCTTGGCATGTCTTCAAGAGGCTTCATTACTTGGTTCATTCCGCTCGTACTCCTTGACGCTTACGCTTTTTCAATCTGCTTCTTTATGAGGTCACGGTCCGGTGTCAGACACCACGTACGGGACTAGAGGCATCTTTCCGTCGTGCATAGTAAACGTACACGATGACCGCCGCGATGACGCCCGCGACGTTTATCCATAGAACGGAACGGTCTTGCGAATCCACTTGAATACCGCTCTCTTTCACTAAACGATCGTCGCGGCCTACCATAGACCGTCGTTTTGATGCGCTACATGAGGATAGCAGAAGTCGTGCCGTTCAGCCCACACCGTCTTTTCAGGGGCTCAAAGGACGTTTGACAGCGGGATCGAGGAGGTGCTAGTCTACTCATTAATCACGCCCACATCGATGCTGGAACGACGCCGCCTGTCGTCCTCTATCGGTGAGGGATGCGACGCTGGCGACGCCGCCACTACGCCGAGCACGTCTTCGTACGGCCCTCGGTCGTTCACCTCCCCGTGCGCCGCGGCTCGGGCCGATCACCTTACGACGCCTGTCGCCGGACGACGGCGTCACTCTCACGTACTCCGCCGTACGTACCCTTGCCCTGACGCCGCCGTCTTGTAGGACTCACGCACCCCTTCGCTTTGGAGAGACGTTTCCCCCTCCGTTGTTTTGCTTGACGACTAATGCGATCGGTAGAGGCGCCGCACTATGAGCCAGTTTGACCGAGATTTATCCACGACAGACACGATCAAGACCAACTACGGACCGACGCGACGCCATGGCATCCTCGGGGCAGTGTTCAGCGGAACGCTGGCCCTCGCCCTCCTCCTCATGAGTCAGGCCCCCGCAACCAATGCGGCCACGGCACGTGGACCAGTGACCGGGGGAACGGTTATCTACGGGACCACGGGGAGCATCGATTCCTTCGTTCCCGTGCTGAGCCCCACCTCGATCCTGGACGACGAAGCTCAGGTGCTGCTCTACCGTCCTCTCTTCTGGATCGGCCAGAAGGTCGGCATTGAGTATGACCGCAGCATCGGGACGTCGATCGCCGTCAGCGGGAACAACAAGGTCTACACCATCCACATGCGTGGCGACTATAAGTGGTCCGACGGCTCGACGGTCACAGCGTCCGACGTGCAATTCTGCTTCAACTTGATCAAGCGCTACGGCCAGAAGTACGGCTACTATGGCATCGGTGGTTTGCCCACGCTCGTCAAGTCGTTCACGGTGCTCTCGCCGACCTCCTTCGTCATCACGCTCAGCCAGTCGCTCAACCCCACCTACTTCGAGCTCAACGGCTTGGCTCAGCTTCGCCCTCTGCCCAGCAAGCAATGGGCGAAATACACCATCCCGTACCTGTTCAACAACCAGACGAACCTCTCCGTGCTCGGCGTCGTCGATGGACCGTACAAACTCACCAAGTTCGTGCTTAACCAGTACGCGCGCTTCGAACGCAACCCGCTCTACAGCGGCCACCGCTCCTACCTTGATACGTTCATCATGCAGTCTTTCGCCTCGGAGCAGGCCGAGTTCGCGGCGCTCAAGACGGGGGCCATCCAGATCGGCTTCCTTGGCTACACTCTCTATAACGCCGCGGGGCAACTGGCCAACCTCAAGACCTATAACTGGTCCATCTTCGGCTTCAACTATGTTGTGCTGAATTACCGCAATCCCGCCATGTCGTTCCTCAAGGACGTCAAGGTGCGTCAGGCGCTTCAACTGACCATCAACCAGCCGCAGATGAACCAGGCCATCTACTACGGGCACGCGCACTCGGCATACTCCCCGGTCCCCTTCGCCCCCGCAACCTACCTCTCGCCCACGGCTAAGGCCACGATGAACGCGAGCAATCACTACAACCCCGCGCAGGCCAAGGCGCTTCTCGCGGCAGACGGCTGGAAGATGCAGGGCGGCGTGCTGACTAAGAACGGCCAGAAGCTGAGCTTCAGCATCACTGTCGGCAGCGAGTCGCAGACCAGCGTGCGCCAAGCCGAGCTCATGCAGCAAAGTTTCGCCGCGATCGGCGTCACGGTTCAGCTAAACACCGTCCCGTTCTCCACGATTCTGGCCGAGCTTGGCGCCCATGGGACGAACTGGGATTCGATCAGCATCGGCTGGATCTACTATCCTAACTTCTATCCTCTGGGAGACGGACTGTTTGGCTCTACCGGCGGCGCGAACTTCGGCGCCTTCAACGATCCCACGCTCGACAAAAGCATCAGCTACGCGCAGACATCGCCCGGCTTCAGCAGCATCTATAAGTATGAGGACTACGCTGCCAACGCGGTTCCCGCCCTCTACCTCGACGATCCTGAGACGATCATCAAGTATCAGCCCACGGTGCAAGGCATCACGGACTTCTTCAATCCGGTGTACGCTAACTCGCCCGAATACCTCTCGATCTCCAAGTAGCCGACGGCGCGTCATAAGGTAAAGATAGGGGCCGCTCATGCTGCGCGTATTCACCCGTCGGGCCGGGTCGTCGCTCGTCTCACTCGTCATCCTCACGCTGATCGTCTTCGTCATCAGCGAGTTGACGCCGGGCGGCCCCGCCCTCAGCATCCTGGGTCTCCACGCCACGCAGGCCGCCGTCCACGACCTCAACGCGCAGATGGGGCTCGACAGCCCCATCTACGTGCAGTACGGGCTCTGGTGGTTCCACCTGGCGCAAGGCAACCTGGGCTACTCGTTCATACAGCACCAATCGGTGGTCGGGGTCGTCGGCCAATACCTGGGCAATACGGTCGTTCTGGACAGCGTCTCACTCGTCCTGGCCGTGCTTCTCTCCGTCGGCGTGGGCATGCTGCAAGGCGCCCTGGCCGGGACGTGGGTGAGCAAAATCATCAACCTGCTCCAGTTCGGCCTCTACGCTATGCCCGTCTTCTGGCTGGCCTTGATTCTGATCATCGTCTTCTCGGTGCAACTCAACTGGCTCCCGTCCAGCGGGTCGCAGAACGTCGCCGCCAACGGCTTCGATCCGGGCGACTATGCCCGTCACCTCATCCTTCCGCTGACGACGCTGACCCTGGTCTTCACCTCGTTCTTCTCGCGCTACATGGCCGCCGCCGCCCGGCTCGAGTTCCGGCAGGCCTACGTGACCGTGGCCACGGCCAAAGGTGCATCGCCGGGGCGCGTGGCGCTGCGCCACGTGCTGCGCAACGCGCTGCGACCTCTGATTACAGTCATAGGACTGTTCCTACCCTGGATCTTCGCGGGCGGTCTGATCGTAGAGGAGGTCTTTAATTTCCCTGGACTGGGCTACTTGTTGTGGCAATCCGCCGTACAGCACGATTATCCGGTGCTCACGACGCTCGTCCTTTTGATCGGCGCTTTCACCATCTTCGGCAACCTCCTGGCCGACGTCGTCAATGGTTTTCTCGATCCACGGGTGCGTTATGAGTAGACATCCAGGCATCGCCGATCCTCTGGCCGCGGAGCGAACGCTCGTCCACGGCGTCCGCGCCGCCTGGCCTTCCCGGCGCGGGCTGCCCTCGTGGCTGCCTCGCTTCTCGCCCGCCGTCTGGTGCGGCATCCTGCTGCTCGCGGTCATCGTCTTGGCCACGTTTCCCGGCGCGGCCCTCTACGGCGTTAATCCGTACACCGTTGACCCTGTCAATCAGATCGCGCCCCCGTTCGGTCATGCCTTCCTGGGAACGGACCAGTTGGGGCGCGACCAATTCTCGCGCGTCCTCGCCGGCGGCCAGTCGTCCCTCATCATTGGGTTCGCCGCCTCGTTCGTCGCCGTGGTCTTGGGCGTGGTCTACGGCATGCTGGCGGGCCTTGGGCCGCGCCTCGTCGACACGGTCCTGATGCGCGTGCTCGACACATTTCTGGCCATCCCGACGATCGTGATCCTGATCTTTCTCGCCGCCATCTATACGCTGGACAACGTCGTTTTGATCCTGCTGCTTGGGCTGACGACGTGGCCGCGCACGGCGCGCGTGGTGCGCAACGAGACGCTCGCGGCGCGCGACCGCGATTTCGTGACCGCCAGCAGGCAGTTTGGGGCGGGCCTGCTCTTCGTCGCGCGCGCCCACATCCTGCGCGTCATCTTGCCCGTGCTCATGGTCAACTTCGTCTTCCTCGTCGCCGACAACATCCTGGCCCTCTCATTCCTGAGCTTTCTGGGCCTGGGCGTGCAGCCGCCGATCCCCTCCTGGGGCAACCTGCTCAACGACGGGCTCCAGAACATCTTTTCCAACGACTGGTGGCTGATTTACCCTCCAGGTCTGATGATCTTCGGGACCGTCATCGCCGTCAACTTAATCGGCGAGGGCGTCGTCGCCGGCATGGAGCGCAGTTAACATGTCCTTACTGGAAGTCGAGGGGCTGAAAGTAGCATTCCGGGGTCGCCACGGCCCCATCGTGGCCGTCGACGACGTGTCTTTCACCGTCGAACAAGGCGAGATCGTCGGCCTCGTCGGCGAGTCCGGCTCGGGCAAAAGCGTGACCGCGCTGTCGTTGTTGCGCCTCTTGCCCAAGACGGCGCGCGTTCTGGCGGGCTCGATCCGCTTCGACGGTCAGGAGGTCCTGACGCTGTCCGCGCGGCGTATGCGGGCGCTGCGCGGGAACCAAGCGGCCCTGGTGTTTCAAGACCCCATGTCCTCGCTCAATCCGACGTTGACGATCGGCCGGCAGATCGCCGAGAGCTACGCACTGCACAACCGCGATTCTGGACGCGCGGCGCTGACACGCGCGGGCGACCTGCTCGACGCTGTCGGCGTCCCCAACGCCGCCGCCCGTCTCGGCGATTATCCCCACCAGTTCTCCGGCGGCATGCGCCAGCGCGTCATGATCGCCATGGCGCTGGCGTGTTCTCCTCAGTTGCTGATCGCCGACGAGCCGACGACGGCCCTGGACGTCACGATCCAGGCCCAGATTCTGCGCCTGTTGGTCGATCTCCAACGTCAGTTCAACATGGCCGTCATCCTCATTACACACGACATGGGCGTCGTCGCCGAGATGGCCGATCGGGTGCTGGTGATGTACGCGGGGCAGGTCGTCGAACAGGGCGCGGTCGTGCCGCTGTTCGAGCGCCCCGCCCACCCCTATACGGAGGCGCTGCTGCGCTGCGTGCCGCGCTTGGACGGCGCGATCGACAAGGGCAGGCTAGCCAGCATTCAAGGCATACCACCAGATCTCGCGTTCTTGCCCCCCGGCTGCCGCTTCGCGCCGCGCTGCCCGCGCGCGCGGCCCGCCTGCCTGGACGAGACGCCACGTCTGCGGACCGTGCTGCCGGGCCGCGCCATCGCCTGTATCGACCCTTCTCTCGCGGCGCGGGAGAGCAACGCCATGAGCGTGGACGCCACGGCGCCCGAAGGGGCGGCCTGATGACGGCCTCACTGCATACGTCTCCCGCGAGCGCCGTGAACACACCCCTGCTCTCCGTCGAACACCTCTCCGTCACGTTCCTCAGCAAGAGCAGCCTCTTCCGGCGCCGCCAGGGGACGGACGTGCAGGCGGTCAGCGATATATCCTTCGCGGTCACGCCGGGCGAGACACTGGGCCTGGTAGGCGAGAGTGGTTGCGGCAAGACCACGACCGGTCGCGCGCTGCTCCAGATCGTCCGCCCCACGGCCGGCCACATCTACTTCGAGGGCGAGGATCTCGTGGGCATGAACGAGGCGGCCTTGCGTGCGCGGAGACGCAAAATGCAGCTCGTTTTTCAAGACCCTACTGCCTCGTTCAACCCACGTATGCGCGTCGCCGACATCCTGATCGAGCCGTTGACTGTCCAGGGGATCGGCTCCCGCGCCGATCGCGCGCGCGCGGCGATAGAGCTGCTCGGCGTAGTGGGCCTGCCGGCCTCGGCGCTACAGCGGTTCCCGCATGAATTCTCCGGCGGACAGCGCCAGCGCCTGGCCATCGCCCGCGCTCTGGCCCTACGACCGGCGTTGTTGGTGCTGGACGAGCCTGTCTCGGCGCTCGATGTCTCCATTCAGGCACAGGTGCTGAATCTGCTAGCGGGGCTGCAACGTGAGTATCACCTTACCTATATCTTCATCGCGCACGACCTTGCCGTGGTCCGTGCGATGTCCGACCGCGTCGCCGTTATGTACCTGGGCAAGATCGTGGAGATAGCGCCCGCGACGCGCCTCTACAGGGCGCCGGCGCACCCCTATACGGCAGGATTGCTCGCCGCCGTGCCCGTGCCGGACCCCGCACGCCGCCAAGTGCGTCAGCCCAACGCGGTCGCGGGAGACCTGCCGTCGCTTCGTCAAGCGCTCGTCGGCTGCCGCTTCCACACGCGCTGTCCGCACCGGCAGCCGCGCTGCGCGGTCGAGGAACCGCCGCTGCGTTCGTTCGGAGAGGGGCATCAAGCCGCCTGTCATTTCCCGCTCTCTCCGCACCACGCCTGACCTGGCACGAGGGGCGCCCCAGCTTTTAGACGCTGCTGCTCAAGCCAGGACACGTCCGACCGCGCCCGCCACGGGATGCATAATTTGGAAGGATGCGCCTCTGGCCTCCCCCCTAGTAATTTTGTTCGTCCGCGCGCTGGCGATCGGAGCGCCATCAATGGAGATCGTCGCGCCCGGTGAGGCAGGACGGAAAACCGTCGACGGCGTCTGGCAGGTGACACTGACGATAGGGACGGTCAGCCTCCTCACGCCTAGCCCCGCCGCGGTAAGGGGTTTGCTGCCGGAGGACCGCCGCGGCGGCGGTCCTCCGGCTCCCTCAAGTCAACAGCACGAATCTTAGTACGCCTGGTACCACGTATCGTTGATCGTCGGCATGATAAAGCCGCTGTTGGTGCGCTCATACCAGGGACGCGCGTGCGCGTGCGCGGTGGCGACCAAGCTCTGAAGGTTGGCTACGCCCTCGGTCGCCAGGAACGTGCGGCGCTCTTCGGCCAGCAGTTGCACCGCCTTTTTCCAGATGGCGCGACCGCCCAGGAAGCCCGACGCGCCGTTCTGACAGGCGAGACGCACCTGATCGCGGAAGATCTCAATGTCCACGCCGGCGCTCAAGACGACCCACGGTACGACGCAGGCCCCGTCGAGGTCGGCGCAGAGCTTGGCCAGCGCGGCCTCGTCCTGCTCGTACGTGGAGTCGGCGGGGAACTCAGCCTTGTAGAGGTCGACGCCGAGCCCGCTGAGCATACGCGCGGTCTCGATGACGATCTCCGGCTTCATCTTGGCGTACTCGGATGAATCGACCTTCATGCCCTCGACGGGGTAGCCCACGCACTCCAGAATGAAGGGGATATCGTGCTCCTGGCACTCCTCGCCCACGCGCGCGATAAGGTCGCGTTGGAAAGTTGTGCCAGGTCCACGGTCCGGTCGGAAGTAGGCCAGCAACTTGACGGCCGTGGCCCCCATGCGCTTGATCTTAGCCACGCCCCAGTTCTCCAGGATCTTGGCGCGCCGATCGTCGCCGACCTGCTCGTAGTCGGAGTCTTCGAGCGAGACGAGCAGGCCGCAGTGACCGGCCAGGGCGCCGCTGTACATAGACTGCGCAGCCCCGTACTCCGGGTCGATCAACATGGCCGAGGCATGGGGGCTGAGAGCGCGGCAGATGTCGAGCTTCACCTCGGTCATGGCCTCGGCGGAGACGCCCTGGGGATTGGCGCCGCCGAGCATCTTGCGCATCGAACCGCGCTGGTCTTCGGCCGCCATGGTGAAAATGCCATGGTCGTCGGCGAGCAGGCGCAGACCACGCATCTTACCGGCGCTAAGGGTATGGGTCACCGTCGGTCTCCTTCCTCTAACAACACTTTTTGCTCTCCGATCCCGTTGAGGGGACTTATGCAACCTGTGGTCAGGACGCCTCAGCCGCGTGGATTGGACCGTAGACGCCCTGAGTCTTCTACCTCTGATCATTGTACGTGATGCCGCCGCCCACGGTCCGACACGGTAGTATGCAAAGTAGGTCGGATGAATGTGGACTCTAGTAAATGGCAGAAAAGGAGGCGGCAATGGCGACGCAAATGGTGCGATGGGGCGTGATCGGCGCGGCGGCGATCGCGGAGAAGCGCGTTATCCCCGCTATCCAGGCGTCGTCGAACGGCCGGGTGACGGCCATCGCCGCGCGCGATCCTCAGCGCGCGCGTGACGCCGCGGCGCGCCTGAACATCGCCACGGCGTACGACGACTATGAGGCGCTGCTGGCCGACCCCGAGATCGACGCGATCTACAACCCCCTGCCCAACTCGCTCCACGCCGCCTGGAGCCAGAAGGCCGCCGAGGCGGGCAAGGCTATTCTCTGCGAGAAGCCCCTGGCCCGCAACGCCGCCGAAGCGGCTGCCCTGGCCGAGGTCTGCGCCCGTCACGGCGTGATCGTGATGGAGGCGTTTATGTACCGCTTCCACCCGCGCACCCTCCGTGTGCAGGAGTTGATCGCGGAGGGCGTCATCGGCGAGGTACAACAGGTGCGCTCCAGCTTCTGCTTCTCCATGGGCGTGCCCGACCCGTCGAACGTGCGTCTACAGCCTGGTCTCGCTGGAGGCGCCTTGATGGACGTGGGGTGCTATGCCGTCAACGCGGCGCGTCTGCTCCTCGGCGCGGAGCCGACCAAGGCGGTCGCCGTGGCCGACCTCGACGAACGCTTCGGCGTGGACATGGCTGCCGTCGGCGCGCTGGAATTTCCGGGCGGACGTCTCGCCGCGATCGACTGCTCCTTCAAGGCAGGGTTCAGCAACACGTACTCGGTCATTGGGACAAAGGGCCGTATCGACGTGCAGCGCGCGTTCCAGCCGGAGCAAGACGACGCACCGATCGTGATCGACGCGGGAGACCGTCCGTACACGGAGACGATCCCAGGGGCCAATCAGTACGTGTTGATGGTCGAGCAGTTCGCGCAAGCCGTGCTGAACGGCGCGCCGTCGCCGTACCCCATCGCCGACTCGGTGGCCAACATGCGCGTCCTCGACGCGCTCATCGTCGCCGCGCGGGCCTAAGAGACAACACGATTTGCGGCCTGTCCTCTTAAGACGCGGTCTTATGGAAAGAAGCGCCTCTTAAGGAGTGGGTCTCATCGTACACTGTAAATAAACGTGGCGATGCGAGAGGAGGGAGCGCCGATGCCGTCGAGCACGCCCACGGCTGATTACGATAGCCCCTGGAAAGAAGCTGTCGAGCGCTTTTTTCCGGCCTTCCTGTCCTTCTTTTTCCCCGACATCCACGAAGCCGTGGACTGGGCGGTCGCACCGGACTTCATGGACGGGGAACTCCAGCACGTCGTCCGCAATGCCACGACGGGGCGCCGCCACACCGATAAGCTCGTGCGCGTCCGTCTGCGCACGGGCCGCAGCCTGCGCTTGCTCATCCACATCGAGGTGCAAAGTCAATTCGATCCTACCTTCGCCCGCCGCATGTTCGTCTACTACTACCGGCTGGCCGATCGCTTCGACGATCCCGTGATCTCAGTGGCGGTGCTTGCCGACGACCGCAAGAACTGGCGACCCTCGGCATACGAGGAGAGCGTACTGGGGCACGAGGTATCGATGCGCTTTCCCATGGTCAAGCTCTACGATTATCGGGAACGGCGCGCGGCGTTGGCCGCGGACGCCAACCCCTTCGCCCTCGTCGTGGAGGCGCATCTGAGCGCACAAGACACAGCCACGCAAGCGGGGGCGCGGCGGGGCGCCAAGCTGCGCCTGGTGCGGAGGCTGTACGACGCGGGCTACGCGCGGGAGGATCTACTGGAACTCTACCGGCTGATCGATTGGCTGATGGCCTTGCCGGCAGCGGAAGAACGGTTGTTTTTACAGGATATCGCGGTAGTCGAGGAGGAAGCACGCATGCGGTACATATCGAGCGCGGAGCGGATCGGACGCGAAGATGGGCTGGCGCAGGGCATCGCCCAGGGTCGCCAGGAGGGCAAAGTAGAGGGTCGCCAGGAGGGCAAGGTAGAGGGTCGCCAGGAGGGCAAGGTAGAGGGTCGTCAGGAGGGCAAAGTAGAGGGTCGCCAGGAGGGCAAGGTAGAGGGGCAGCGTAAGGCGCTGCGCCGGATCGTGACAATGCGCTTCGGCGCGGCGTCACAGGAACTCGAGAACCGTATTGCCGCGGCGGACGAGGCCGTGCTTGACGACCTGCTTGCACGCGCCATCACGGCAGCAGAGGCCAGAGATCTTTAAGACTTGATGTGGGGCGGCGCGGCAAGAGCAGCGAACGTATCTAAACGGATATGTCCGTCCCGCTCGATCTAGCCGCTGTGGCGAAAGCCGGCAGCGCCCATGGTCAACGGCGCCCCGTCCGCGGCGAGGCCGGCGCCGACGACCTCACCGACGAACAGCGTCGAGTCGCCGGCGGCCATCTTTCCCGCCACGCGACACTCGACGTAGCCGAGGGCGCCCTCGTCGAGCAAGGGCAGGCCGCGTGGGGACGTGTGGTGGGGGAGGTGCGCCAGTTTGTCGCCCGCTTTGGCCTTCGACCGCCCGAGGAGCCCCGCAAGTTCACGCTGGTCGTCGCGTAGGGGACAGACGGTGAAGAGGCCGGACCTCTCGATTAGGCCGAGCGAGATGCTGACGTTCTCGACGGAGAGGGCGATCAAGGGCGGCTCGAATGAGACCTGCGTGAGCCAGTTGGCGGTGAAGGCGTTGGTCTCGCCCTCGTGCGCGCAGGACACGACGTAGAGACCGTAGGTACAGAGGCGCAACACGGCCTTCTTGGCCGCGAGATCGAGCGGGTTGGCGTTGGGCGAGTCGGGCGACATCTTGGGAAAACCTCCAGGCTGACGGCATATTACTATTATGAGCATACGACTCAACATCGCCGCCGTCGTCGTCGCCGTCCTCGTGATGTCGGGGGTCTGGTTGGCGGCTAACCAGCCGCACAAGGCCCCCACGGCGGAGCTGCGCGATCTGTATGCCTCGCCGCTCTGCCTATCTTCGAATGGGGAGCCGCGCGCGGGTTCGCCGACGGTGGCGCGGGCTTGGGCACGCACGACCCGTGTGAAGCTGGTCGGGGCCAAGCTCTTGTTTCACGGCACGGAGGCTATCGGGATCTACGACGTCTACGACGGCGTCCCGACGCCCATCAACTTCTTGCGCGCGGGAGCGCACCGCTGGCAACCGGCGAACGATCTGGCCACGCTGGCCTGGGTTAGGCGTGCCTGCCGCTCCTTGAAGCCAGGAGGAACGACGCCGTAGCGGTCGAGACCTTCCCGCGCTCGTTCGCGTCTTAATAGCCTCGAGAGAGGTCCACGACCGTGCGGGTGGCGTCAAGAGGCGTGCTCCAGGGAGCGCCTCCACCCGCCATCCCCCTATCGCCAACCCCGCGAGTGCTGGGTGGAGGACGCGGCTAGCGCCCACGCACTCACGTCGCCTTTCAGGCGGTGCTTGACGCTCGTCGTGCGACAATAGTCGCCGGTACGCCATACTGCATACTATAAGGCCGTCGCGCGCGGGGATTGACGGCCGCTAGCTGAAGTGGAGGGGCTACGCGTGACGGACAGCACACAGATGCCGGACGCCCTGTCTTTCCGGCTCGACGGGCGCGTCGCCCTCGTCACCGGCGGGGCATCCGGGATTGGCGAACGCATCGCGCACCTTTTCGCGCGCCAGGGGGCCGCGGTCGTGATCGGCGACATCGACGAAGCAGGGGGCCGGCGCGCGGCGGCGGACATCGTGAGAGAGGGCGGACTAGCCGCCTTCCAGCGTCTGGACGTGGCGGACGCGCTCTCGGCCCGCGAAGCGGTCGACGCCTGCGTCGACCGCTTCGGCGGCATACACATCCTGGTCAATAACGCCGGCATCAGTCTCGTCGGCGACGTCCTAGAGACCGAAGAGGACGCCTACGAGCGTTTAATGGCCGTCAACGTGCGGGGGGTGTTTGTCTGCTCCAAGGCCGCCGTGTCGTGGATGGTCGAGAACGGCGGCGGTGCGGTGGTCAACATCGCCTCGGTGGCCGGCCGCGTGGGTCTGGTGCGGCGCTTCGCCTACGGCGCGACCAAGGGTGCCGTGATCGCCATGACCAAAAGTATGGCCATGGATCTCGTCGATCGCGACGTGCGCGTCAACTGCGTCTCGCCCGGCACGATCTACACGCCGTTCGTGGACGCCTACCTGGAGAAGTTCCACCCCGAGAACCGTGAGGAGACGCTAGACAATCTCCACGCGGGGCAGCCCATGGGCCGCATGGGCCGGCCGGAGGAGGTCGCCTACGCCGTCCTCTATCTGGCCTCGGACCTCTCAGCCTTCGCCACGGGGACCGAACTCGTGGTCGACGGCGGCCTGACCGCGCACTAAGACAGCGCGGCCAAGGCCATGACGATCCTGCGCAGGTTGGTGGGGCTGAAGGGCTTGGCGATGCAGGCGCCGCCGCGGCGGCCTTCGTCGCGTTAGCCGCGGCAAATCTTGTATCTCCGCGCCCATACCCCCTCTTGCCCTGGGTAGTATAGGGACGTCGGACAAGAGGGTGATAGAGCGACAGTAGGAGAGGATGTCCTACCCCCCCTCCCTGGAGGGCTGGCAGAGCTAGGCCAGCGGCTCGGCCATCGTGCGCATCTGAATCTCGATGATGCGCGAACCCGCAGGTTGGGTGCAGGCCAAGAGCACGGCGTCGGCGACGTCCTCCGCTTCCAGCATGTCCGACGCGGCCACGCCGTCCTCGGTGCGTCCACGGCCTAGGGCGAACTCGGTCTTCACGCTGCCGGGGCAGATCACGCCGACTTTGACGCCGTGGGGGCGTAGCTCCTTGTCCAGAGCCTGCGCCAGGCCCACCTGCGCGAACTTGGTGGCGCAGTAGACGGCCTCACCGGGAAAGCCGTAGATGCCGGCCATGGACGAGATCATCAGCACCAGGCCGCTCTTGCGCTCGATCATGTGCGGCACGGCATGGCGCGAGAACAGGAACGTGGAGCGCACGTTGGAGTCCATCATGTCGTCGTAGTCCTCGGCGGACGTGTCCACGAGGTTTTTGTAGTTGCCGACGCCGGCGTTGTTGATGAGGATGTCCAGGCCGCCAAAAGTGTTTAGCGCCGCGGCGGTCGCGGCTTGGGCCGTGGACTCTTCGCGGGCGTCTCCGACCACGGCGACGCCCTGACCGCCGCGCGCGACCGCCGCGGCCACGAGGGCGTCGAGCCGATCTTGCCGGCGCGCCGTCACCACCACGTTCGCGCCCTCGGCGGCCAGCGACAGGGCCACGGCATAGCCGATGCCAGCGGATGCGCCCGTCACGAGCGCCGTCTTTCCTTGCAGTCTCATTCCTGTCCGCGCCGTCATCGTCTGCGTCCTTCTTTCTTAGTTCGTACGCGGCCTACTGTCGCCCGCCACCCGTGAGTATACGCGCGCGCACGCTATCATGAACGCGGAGTCAATTGGAGATGGCGTCGTCTACACCTGAGGACGCGGCGGCGTAACAAGCGCACCGTCGTAAAGATGGAGCCGACCAGAGCGTCGTGGCTATAACGACGGGACTGGCGCGGGGAAAATGTCCCCGACCGGCGAACCTGGCGCGCGTAGACGGATGACCGGCAACCCGGGCGCCCACGCATCCCGGCGGTTGCGCTCAAACCCCCGAAAGGTCATGAATGCGATTGGCAAAGTAGGGAATGAGTGCTATAAAGGAGATAGCGCGGCAAAAGACCGTAGAGAGAGTGGAGCATCTCTTATCGATGCGCTCCCACATTGGAGGAGAAAAGCGATGACGCAAGCCGACGAGTTCGTCAAGGCAAACGCGCACTACGCGGACCAGTTCACCAAGGGCGGCCTGCCGACGCCTCCGGGACGCCACGTCGCCGTCGTCGCCTGCATGGATGCGCGCCTCGATCCCGCCAAGGCTCTCGGCCTCGAGGAAGGCGACGCCCACGTTATCCGCAATGCTGGTGGTCGTGTTGCGGACGCCATCCGCTCACTGGTCATCTCGCAGCAGCTTCTCGGCACGCGCGAAGTCGTGGTGCTCCACCATACCGACTGCGGCATGTTGAGTTTCACCGACGATCAGTTGCGCCAAAAGATACAGACCGACCTCGGCGTCGAGACGGACGAGCCCTTTTACCCGTTCACCGATCTCGATCAAAGCGTGCGCGACGATGTCGAGATGATCCGCACCTCGCCGCTCTTGCTCAAGGACATCCCGGTGAGCGGCTACATCTACGACGTGCATAGCGGAAAGATCGCCGAGGTCAAGTAATGACGGCTCTAGCCAGGGCGCACACCTCACCCGCTACGCCTGTCGACTATACAGCGCTGCGCGTGAACCAAGCGTGCATCATCCTGATCGCGCTGCTGGCCTTCCTGTTCAATGCGTCGTGGCTGGCCGCGCTGCTCTGCCTGGCCCTCGTCGCGGGCACGGTCGTCCCCGCGTCGGCGCCCTTCAAGAGGGTGGCGACGAAGAATAGCGCCGACGCGCTAGTCCGTCTCAGGTGCGTTGGCGAGGCGGCGCACGTCGTTATAGTAATGGATACGGCGCGGATAGATACGCGTCGCGACGTCGCTGCAAAAGGTCGATCGAAGAGTATGCGCCTGCCCCTGGATGGCGTGGGTGCGATTCAATCAGGGACTGGAGCGGCGGCGGCGGATGAAAGCGCGTAGTTCGGGCAGGAGCACGGCGATGGCGTAGTCGAGCAGCGAGACCTCCCCCAGATGCTGGAGGTCGCGGCGCGCGCGCGCCAGGCTCCACGAGTGCGCGCTTAGCTCCTTGTGCCCGTCCTCCACATCGTCGTCGAGCGCGCGCATCGTCGTAGCAATGTCGCGCGGCGGCGAGGCCAACGCATGGCCGATGCGGGCGTACTCGACAGCGTGGCGGTCGACGATGACCTGCTCGGCTTTCTTGGCCTTGAGCTGCGCCGCCAGATGCACCGCGTCGACCTTGGAGCGCTCAGCGCGGAAGCGTTCATCCACGGAGGCGATCTCGGAGGAGAGTCGGCTGTGCTCGAACGCCAGTTGCTCCTGCACGACGCGGCGGCGTGGCTCGTAAAGCTGGCGAATAGCGGCGATGTCGGCCGAGTCGAGGCGCGTCGGCGTGGCCCGCACGGCGTCGCCCGCGCGATACTGTCGCCACGTCTCCAGCGCCGTGGCCTCGCCCTGCGTTAAGCCGGGCACGCGCTGCATCATGTAGTAGTCGACGTCGTCCGCCGTGACGATGCCGTGCGCGGCAAGGGTCGGGCGCATGGCGTCGCGCACGCCGGGGATCGGCGCGGCGGTCAGGCGCGCGCGCCGCAGGTAGTCGCGGACGAAGCCTTCCTGCACCGCCTGCAGGGTGCGAGACATCTCGTTCAACTCGGCCAGATTGAGGGCGTCGAGTTCGCGCGCGAACCCGTTGATGCGCGGAGACCGTTGCAACTGGTGTTTCGTCGCCAGGGCGTCTTGGCGGCTCTTGACATCACGGCGGCGGCCCTCCGCCTCGATCGTGGCCGCGTGCAACTCCTCTTGCACGCGCGCCTTCTCGCCGCGTTCTCTTTCCTCGACCTCAGCGCGCTGCTGGTGCAGTGCGCTCTGCCGCCGGCTCTCGTTGTCGCGCATCCGTTCCTTGCGCTCGTCCGCGGCGTCGATGCGGCGCCGCGCGGACGCTGCCAACTTTTCTGCGCGCGCGGTCTCGGCGGACGCTTTGTAGTAGGCGACCACGGCGGGCTCACGACGGTAGTAGGCGAAGAGACCCACGTAGTTGACCAGCAGCAGGGCGTCGGCGGTCAGCAACGTGACGAGGAGGAGCGACGGCCCGACGACAAATGTGGAGACGACCGCAAACCCCATCACCAGGAGTGAGATCGCGGCGAAGGGACGTAGCCAGCGTGGAGGGCGTAGATAGCCGTGCGGCTCACGCGGCGTCGCGGGCTCCACGTGGTCGAACACCCACGCCGCCGCCCCCTCATCGGACGGCTCCGCTCCGCCGCGCGCGGGGCTGGAGGCGGGACGCACGACGTAGTCGTCGAGCCACGACGGCCTCGTGGCGGCCGGCGTCACACTGAGGGGGACGGTAGAGGCGCCGTCGAGCGGAGACGGAGACAGAGCGGGGATGTCCTTGAGGTCGCGGTAGAGCAGCATCTCGAAGAACGTGCCCAGCGCCTTCAGAGCGGGGTCGTGATGCATGGTGAGCAGCTTCAGGGCGGTCGAGGCGTGGGGCCGCTCGAAATCTTCGCGCCGGAACAGCAGGCACTCGTCGCCGGCATAAGGCAGCTGATGCCAGAGAGAGGGATCGTAGCTGAGCGCGAGGAGAGCGATGTAGACGACCCAGGCGGAGAAGCGGTCGAGCGTGGCGTCGAAGTCTCTGGCCGTGCGCTTGGGATGCTGGTAGTTGCGATGCCCCACCTCCGTGGCGTCGCGCCCGGCCAGCGCGGGCACGAACATGCCGTCGTAGTCGAGCAGATAGAGCGCTCCATTGGTGACGAGCACGTTGCCGTGCTGGAGATCGCCATGGGCGATCCCGGCGCGCTCCAACGCCCGCACCATCTCTATCCAGCGAACCGCGAGGTCGCGCAGCGCGGTGGGCTGGTGCAGGTGGGCGGCGACGTACTCGGCGAGTCCCACGCCCTGCACCCACTGCATCTTAACGATAGGCGTCCACTGGCCCTTAACCAAGATGCCGCGCGGCACGAACTCGAAGGGCGCCATGTAGGGCAGGCGCGCGGCGGCAAGGTGCGCGCTGACGGCGGCATAGCGTGCTTCCTGGTCCTGCACCTCGCTCAGGAAACAGCGCACGGCCCAATCGCGCCCGCCCGCGGTCATCTGATAGACCGAGGCGAAGCCCCCGGTGATGGGACGCGGCAGTCCGAGCGAGGTCAGGCGAGGCGATCCCGCGCGCAGGATCGGATCGGCGAAGCAGAGACCCGGCGCCTGGATAGCCTCGTTGTAGTCCTGCGGCGATGGTCTGGGCATGGACTAACCGCGTTCCTCTAGGGTGGGTGCTGCGTCTATTCTATCCACGCCGTGCAACACCACGGGTTGCTCGTCCGGCGCGTCCTCGTTCGTAGCGAGGGCGTGCGCACCGGGCCATGCTCCAACTGGTACGTCGTCGTCGGCCATGCCCGTGGTGAGCCTCACCAGCGTGACGTCGTCGTTGCGCATCGCCTTGTCCTCGCGCGCGTCCTGGACGAAACGCCGGAAGGCCGCCGCGTCCGCCAGTATATCTATGGTGGACCAGGGCGCGTCGCCGGCCTCGTGGCGGGTCAACAGGGTGCAAGCCAGGGCGTCTGTCGCCAGGTAGAAGCGGTCGCCGGGGAGCCACTCGCCGTGGTGATAGACGGGGAGACGCGCGAGCGCCTCGTTCTGCGCGGTGTTGGAGGAGAGCAGGGCGGGACGCGAGTTGAAACCAGCCGCCGCGGCGATGGGGAAGGCCGTGAGCAGATCGTCGCCGCGCACGTGGAGCAGGCAAGCGTCGCCCGCCGCCGTACAGTCGTAGGGGTAGGCGTCGCCGTCCACGCGCAGGGTCAGCCCTAATAGGGCGGAAAAGGCGCCGGCGCGGGCTTTTTCCTCGGCATACCAGGGTAGAGGCTTCTCGCCTACCGTCTCGCGCCAGACCTCCTGGAGAGGAGGCAACTGTTCCTGCCAGTCACCCTCCGCGCGCGCGTCGAGCGTCCCCGCACCCCAGGCCGTGACGAGCGCCGCCGCCCAGGGGCCGGAGAACGAGGTCTCGGTGGCGCCGTCGGCCACGGCGCACCTGTAGGGGCTCAAAGGGAACAGCGGCTCGGTCGGCGTCCAGAACGCGTCTTCGTACTCGTCTTCGCTGTTGCCCTCTTTGGGCAACCAGAACGTAGCGGCGTGGAGGGTAGGCTGCATCTCCACCGCCTTTAGCGCAGGTTGCTCGGCCGCGTCCCGATGTCCAGGAAGGAGATGACCGACTCAATCCCACCGTTAAAGACGAAGCCGCGCGAACGGTCGGTTATGTAGTAGCCCTCTTGCGACGCGACAGCACGCATGTAGTCGGGCAGGGGGCTGGACATGCGGAAAAGCAGTTGGGCGTACTGGTCGGGCAGTTCGCGGTCGCTGTCGGCGAACTCGACGGGCGCGGCATGATGCGCCGAGATGTGCAGGTTAAAGAGCAAGACAGGGCCGTCGTCGCTGGCCAGCGTCTTAAGCGACTCCGCGCCGCCGGAGGGATCGCCGTCGCTCGACTCGCCGTCCGTGATGTTGACGACGATGGGCGGGAAACTAGAGGGGTGCTGCACCAGCCAACTCGAGAGGACCGATTGCGCGCGCGTGAATGCCTGGCACATCGGCGTACCGCCGTTGGCCACCGTGTCGAACCAGATAGGGAACTTAACGGTCTGGTTGACGAGACCGCCTGCGCCGTCGTCCACTTTCTTAGTGCGCTCCTCGACGCGCGCCGGGCCGTTGGCGATCTCGCTGATGGGGGCGAGGTCGCGCCCGGAGAGCGGGCCGCTGAAGGCCGGCCCCACGCCCATGCCGTAGCCGATCACGCCGACGTGGTAGTAGTCGCGCACGCCCTCGGACTTGGCGCACTTGATGACGAGGTTCTGCAGCAGGCGGTTGATGGCGTCGGCCACGGCCTGGCCCTTGGTGCGGCCCTGCGCCGCCTGCGTATAGGTGCGCCCATCGGCGACGACAGGGGCGTCGAGCGTCTGCACGTTAGTGGGGTCGAGCACATCCTGCATCGAGCCCGATTGGTCGATCAGAAAAAGAAAGCACGACGGATTCGTCCGGCTGATCTCCGCTGCGTACGGCATCTCCGCTCCTTTTCGCTCCACGGTCTCGACGCGCTTCATTATGCGCCGCCGCTTGCTCTACGTGTGTGAGTATACTGCACTCTCTCCAATGGGAACTGGCCTCGCTCACCTATGAGCAGCCTCGTACCCCGCTGTCATAACATCGGCAGCATTGCCCAAAACAATGAGGCCCCTACGTGTTTTTAGCCTGTCTGGTTGGTGAGGCCAGCGCGCGAGTAAGCTTGTAGACTGGAAAGTAGGAAAAGCGACGCCGCGAAGGAGCATCCGGTGGACCTGACGACCGAAGCCGTCACCGCGCTGGCGCCCGACGCGGCCTCCGCGTCCGCCGGCAAGAAACTGGGCCGCGCCTCGGCCTGGAAGACTCTTGGAGGCGATGCGACGACGCTGTGGGGCGAGTGCCAGGGCAGCGCGCTCTACCAAGTGCGGATCGACCGCTCGACGTATACGACAGCGTGCAGTTGCCCCAGCCGCAAATTCCCCTGCAAACATGCGCTCGGCCTCCTCTATGTCGCGGTCGGCGACGGCGCCGCGCTGAAGGGAGACCAACAACCTGACTGGGTCGTCGTCTGGAACGCCAAGCGCGCGGCCACGGCGGAGAAACGCGAGGCCAAAGAGCAGGACAAAGAAAAGGTCACGGCGACGGAGACGGCCCCCGACGCGAAAACCCAGAGCAAGCGCGCGGACAAGCGCGCTGTCGCCGTGGGTAAAGGTCTGGCTACGCTCGACCTCTGGCTCGACGACCTCATGCGTGGCGGGTTGGCTTCCGTGGAGTCGCAGCCTCCCTCCTTCTGGTTCGATCAGGCGTCGCGTATGGTCGACGCCCAGGCGGGCGGCGTGGCTGCGCGGCTGCGCCGTATGGCCGGCATCCCGCACTCCTCGCCCGATTGGCCAGCTCGTCTGCTCGAAGCACTCGGGTCGCTAGCCCTCTTGACCGAGGCGTACGGCCGCATCGACACGCTCGCTCCTGACTTGCAAGAAGACGTGAGGCAAGCCATCGGCTGGACTCTAAAGGAAGACGAGGTCGTGGCGCGGGGAGAGCAGGTCGAAGACGACTGGTTCGTGCTGGGCGGCTACTCCTTCGAGAACGAGGACGATCGCCTGCGTACCCAGCGCACCTGGTTGCTGGGCGTCGAAACGGGGCGTGTCGCGCTGGTGTTGCAGTTTGCCTTCGGTACGGCGCCGTTCGCGATGACCCTCCTCACCGGGTCGCGCCGCCATGCCGTACTGGCCTTCTGGCCGAGCGCCTACCCATCGCGCGCGCTAATTAAAGACGGTGTGACGACAAGCGCGCGGTCCACGGCGCTGCCGCCAGCTTCCCCATCGCTGGACGCCTTTCTGGCCCAAGTCGCGGAGGCGACGGCGCGGCGCCCCTGGCTCGAACGCTGCGCCGGCTACCTCACGCAGGTCGTTCCTGTGTTGACCGATGAGAGGCGCTGGCTCGTGCGCGACCGCGCGGGCAAGGCGGCGCCGCTGGTGCGCGGCGATCACTGGGCGCTGTTGGCCTCCTCCGGCGGTCACCCGGTCGATCTAGCCGTCGAGTGGGACGGCGACGCTCTACGCCCGCTCGCGCTCGGCGCCCACGCCCGACCCAGCCAAAGCGACGACGCGCTAAGAGGAGAAGAGTAGATGGACGACGCCCTCGTAAGCTCGGCTCTGGCTGGCACGTCCAGACGCGCGCCGGACCTGACCACGGGGACGCCCGTCGACGACTTAAGCGGCGCGCTGGGCGATCGGAGTCGCGAGCGCGCCCTGCTGCTGGCGGCGGGCGCGGCGTCTCTCTACGAACGTGCCAGCCTGATCCCGAGCATAGCCCCGGACGCGCCGGCGCCCGCGGCGGCGGAGACGCGCACGGAGGCAGCGGCGCGCGTGGCGGACCTCGTCGCCTTGATGCTTGCCGGTACGTACCGTGAGTTCCTGCCCGAGGCGTTGGAGCGGATGGGACGCGTCGGTCTGATCTTGCCGCCCACGCTGCTGCCCGCCGCGTTAGCGGCGCCGACCTGGGACCTGCGGACGCTCCTGCGTCCGGTGCTGGGCGAGCGCGGGCGTTGGCTGGCGCGTCTCAACCCCGAGTGGTGCTGGGCCGTGGACTCCCTCGTCGATGCCTCCGGCGACCTGCCCAACGCGGCCGAGACGATCTGGGAGGAGGGGACGGAGGCTGAGCGTCTGGCCGTGCTGCGCCTGCTGCGTCGCCACGACCCGGCTAAGGCGCGCGCCTGGATCGAGGGCGCCTGGGCGTCGGAGAAGGCAGACTTTCGCAAAGACGCGCTGGAGGTCTGTGAAGACAACTTGTCCATGGACGATGAGCCCTTTCTAGAGCGCGTGCTGGACGACCGTGGCTCGACCGTGCGTGCTGTCGGCGCCGCTCTGCTCTCGCACCTGCCCGACTCACGTCTCTCCACGCGTATGGCGGCGCGCGCCGACGCCATGCTTTCTTTCGAGAAGAAGATGTTGCGCGGGCTGAAGATCGAGGTGACGCTGCCCGAGGGCGCGGGCAAAGACTGGATACGCGACGGCGTCGAGAGCAAGCCGCCGCACGGGGTCGGCGTGAAACAGTGGCTCCTCCAACAGGTAATCGCGACCGTCGCGCCACATCGGTGGGAAGACCTCTCTGGAGCCAGGCCATACGATGTAGTAGCGGCGGCGACGAAAACAGAATGGGAAAACGCCCTTATAGAAGGTTGGCGCCGCGCCGCTCTGCTGCATAAAGACGGTGCGTGGGCGGACGTACTCTACCGTCGTCCAAAGAACGGCGGATCGTTTGGCGTGGATGTGGACCTGCTCACTCTATCGTCTATAGAGCAGATCGAACGTGCGGCGCTCGACGCCTTGGACTGGCTGTCGTCTCCGGAGAAGTCGCGTTGGGTCTCCTTGGTTTTACAAGCATTGCCCGTTCCCTGGCGGGCGCCGTTCGGCCTGGAGTTCTTAACCGCACTGCGAAAGCAGACATACGAGGCGGCGAAACTGAAGTCGACGCAAGTGTACTACTGGACGGCGTTCTGGAGCGCTACGGCCAAGGCGCTGCCGCCCGCGTGCCTGAACGCCGCGGCCCAACCCTGGCGTCTGCCGGATGATTTTCCGTCCCCGACGGTGGAAATAGAATGGCGCCGTCAGATCGACGCGTTCGTCGCGTCCGTCCGGTTTCGGCAAGAGATGATAAAGGAGATACCGCTGTGAGCAACGCCACGATCGAGAACACGCCGCGCGCCGTCCTGCGGCTCCACGCCGAGGTGCAGTTCGCCGAGGAACTCGACGCCCTCAAGGACGTCGACGACCGCCAGAGACCGCCCAATTGGGTGCTCTCGCCCTGGGCCGTGCGCACCTACCTGCTCGGGGGCACGCTCTCCAACGGCTTCGTCGTCTCGCCTAAGTACGTCGGCAACGCACGCCTCATGGAGATCGCCATCGCCACGTTGGCTACAGACCGTGCGTTGTTGCTCTACGGCGTGCCGGGCACGGCCAAGTCCTGGGTCAGCGAACACCTCACGGCGGCGGTCAGCGGCGACTCCACGCTGCTGATCCAAGGCACGGCCGGCACCGACGAGTCCGCCCTGCGCTACGGCTGGAACTACGCCCGCCTCCTGACCGAAGGCCCCTCCACCGCCGCTCTCGTGGTCAGCCCTATGATGCGCGCGATGGAACGCGGCAAGATCGCCCGCATCGAAGAACTCACGCGTATGCCTGCCGAGGTGCAAGACGCGCTCATCACCGTGCTCTCCGAGAAGACCTTGCCCATACCAGAACTCAACACCGAGATGCAGGCGTCTAAGGGCTTTAACGTCGTGGCCACGGCCAACAACCGCGACAAAGGCGTTAACGAACTCTCCAGCGCCTTGATGCGCCGATTCAACACCGTCGTCTTACCCACACCAGCCACGATCGACGAAGAAGTGTCCATCGTGGACCGCCGCGTAGCCTCCCTAGGTCGGGCGCTCGACCTGCCCGCCGAGAAGCCCGCTCTGGAAGAGATCCGCCGCGTGGTTACCATCTTCCGTGAGTTGCGCGAGGGCGTGACCGCCGACGGCAAGACCAAGCTCAAGTCGCCGAGCGGGACGCTCTCGACCGCCGAGGCCATCTCGGTCGTCACTGGAGGACTGGCCTCCGCTGCCTACTTCGGCGACGGGTCGCTGCGTTCGTCCGACGTGGCCGCCGGGCTCGTCGGCGCGATCGTGAAAGACCCCGTACAAGACCGCGTGGTCTGGCTCGAATACCTGCAAACGGTGGTGAAAGAGCGCGGTGGTTGGAAAGACCTCTACCGCGCCTGCCAGGACGTGTTGTAGGCCGCCGCGATGAGTTTCATCACCGTCTTTGGCGTCCGCCACCATGGTCCGGGCTGCGCGCGCTCGCTGCGCGCGGCCCTGGAAGAGCTACGGCCCGACATCGTGCTCGTCGAAGGTCCGCCCGACGCCCACGAGGTTTTGCCTCTGCTCATACACGAAGAGATGATCCCGCCGGTCGCGCTCCTGGTCTATGACCCCGCCGAGCCGCGACACGCCGCGTTCTATCCCTTTGCCGTCTACTCGCCGGAGTGGCAGGCGCTGCGCTATGCCCTCGGCGCAGGCGTACCGGCACGCTTCATGGACCTGCCGCAGGCGGTGCAGTTCGGTCTGGAGAACCACGCGGTCGCGCAGGCGCGGGCAGAGGCGGAGGCACGGCAAGCCGATGAAGACGCGAAACGAACGTCGGAGGGCGACGATGCGTCCGGCGCCAAGGACCCGCGAGGGGACGCGACGCCGGACATCGCCCTGCCGTCCGTGGCCGAGGGCGCTGGAACCGTTGCAACGCCGGTGGAGGAGCATACAGGGACCGGTGTGACGGGGCCCGATGACGACTTGTCCTTGCTGTCGTTAAGGGCGCCCGGCGGCATCCCATCCATGCAGGGCTCGGGCGGCGCGGACGTGCCCGAGACCGAGGGGGTCATTCCCGATGCGACGTTGAGCGACGAGCCGGCGTCGATCGTGGTCGAGGGGCCGGAGTTGCGCGAAGACCCCATCGGCATGTTGGCCGAGGCAGCGGGCTACGACGACCACGAGTTGTGGTGGGAGCATCAGATCGAGCAGCGCCTGGACGCGAAGGGCTTGTTCGAGGGCATTCTGGAGGCCATGACGACCCTACGCGCCGCGACCGACGAGGCACGTCAGCTCCGCGCGTCGTCCCGCGCGGAGGCAGCACCTACGGGACCGCGCCGCGACGACCTGCGCGAGGCGTACATGCGCCAGGTTATCCGCCAGGCCGAGCGCGAAGGTCACGAGCGCATCGCCGTGGTCTGCGGCGCCTGGCACGCGCCCGTCTTGACGGCGCCAGGACCGGACAAAACCGACAAAGCCCTCCTGGCCGGTCTGCCGCGCGCCAAGGTCTCCGCCACCTGGATTCCCTGGACCAACGGCCGGCTGGCCCAGCGCAGCGGCTATGGCGCAGGTGTGCGCTCGCCCGGCTGGTACGAGCACCTCTGGATGGCCCAGGACAAGCACGCCGTGCGTTGGCTGGCGCGCGTGGCCCATCTGCTGCGCGAACAAGACCTCGACGCCTCGTCGGCCTCGGTCATCGAGGCGGTGCGCCTCGGTGAGACGCTGGCAGCCCTGCGCGGTCTGCCGCTGCCCGGCCTGACCGACCTCCAGGAAGCAGCGCAGGCCGTGCTCTGCAAAGGCGATGCCACGCCGATGGCCCTCATCCGCGACAAGCTGGAGGTCGGAGAGCGCCTGGGCGAGGTTCCGGCTGAAACTCCTTCCGTGCCTCTGCAAGGAGACGTGGCGGCAGCGCAACGACGCCTGAAACTTAAACCTTCGCCCGAGGAGGCGACGCTCGACCTGGACGTGCGCGAAGACCTAGGTCGAGCGCGCAGCCACCTGCTGCACCGTCTGGCGCTGCTCGGCGTGCCCTGGGGCCAGCCGCGGCGCGCCTACAGGGCTAAAGGCGCCTTCCACGAACTGTGGCAGATCCGCTGGCAGGCCGAGTTTGCCGTGGCCCTGATCGAGGCCAACGTCTGGGGCAACACAGTGGAGATCGCCGCCACGGCTTTCGTGGCCGCTGAAGGGGCTACGGCCGCTCTGCCACGTCTGACCGCGCTGCTCGACCGCGCGATCCTGGCTTCGCTCGACGGCGCGGTCGATTCTCTATTGGAGGCAGTGCGACGGCAAGCAGCGGTCTCCGCCGACGTGCGTGCGCTCATGGAAGCTCTGCCACCCCTGGCGCGGGTAGCGCGCTACGGCGACGTGCGCGGCACACAGGGCGCCTTGGTGCTGCCCGTGATCGACGCGCTGTTCGAGCGCATCGTGGTGGGCCTGCCAGGGGCCTGCTCCGCGCTCGACGACGATGCGGCAGCCGAGGTGGTCAAGGGCATGGGTGCGGTGGCCGAGAGCCTCAACCTTCTCGACCTCGAAAAAGCGCAACGCGACGAGTGGAACGGCGTCTTGCGTTCGCTGCTCGACCGCGCCCCGGTGCATGGCCTCGTACGCGGGTGGGCCTGCCGCCTGCTGATCGACGCTGGCGTTCTCGAAGAAGACGAGGTGCAGCGTCTGGCCGGGCTAGCGCTCTCGCTTGTCGCTCCAGTGGAGTCCGCTGCTGCCTGGCTGCAAGGCGTTTTGCGCGGCAGCGGCCAGGCTCTCTTGCACATGGACAGCCTGTGGCGCGCGCTGGACGGCTGGATCGCCGCTCTCGGCCCTGAAGCGTTCGTGGAGATACTGCCGCTCGTCCGTCGCGCCTTCTCCGACTTCCAGTCGCCCGAGCGCCGTATGATGGGCGAAAAAGCGGCCAAGATGCACCAGGCTCCCACGACACGCGCGGCGGACCCCGACGCGCGCCCGCTCGACCATGAGCGCGCCGCGCAGGTGCTGCCGGTGCTGCGTCAGATCCTGGGCTTGCCCCCGGTCCCCGAGACCAGACAATGAGCCCCAGGAGCACGGAGGCCGGGAGACCGTTGGATGCTCCGCTAGAGGAGAAAGGAAGGAGAAGACCATGAGCGGCGAGCAAGAAGGCGAAAAGGAGCGGCTGCGTCGCTGGCGGCTAGCGTTGGGGGAAGACGCGGCGGGAACGGGCGTCGCGCTCGAAGGCGACGACGCCAAGATGGACGGCGTGCTCGAAGCACTCTATAACCCTAACGGGGGCGGCGACAACGGAGCGCGGGGTGGACGGCGCGGCGGACTCGGCGCCTCTTCGCCCAACGTAGCGCGTTGGCTCGGCGACATCCGCACCTACTTCCCCTCCTCGACCGTGCGCGTGCTCCAGCGCGACGCCCTCGAGAAGCTGAACCTACGGAGCATGTTGCTGGAGCCCGAACTGCTTCAAGCCGTTGAGGCCGACGTGCATCTGGTGGCCACGTTGCTCTCGCTCAGCCACGTTATCCCCGAAAAGACCAAAGAGACGGCGCGGCAGGTGGTGCGGAAGGTGGTCGAAGAGTTGGAGCGCAAGCTGGCTGTGAAGATGGAGGCGGCGGTGCGCGGGGCGCTCAACCGCTCCGAGCGCAACACGCGCCCCAAGGCTAACGAGATCGACTGGGACCGCACTATCCGCGCGAACCTCAAGAACTACCTGCCAGATCGCGGCACGATCGTGGCCGAACGCCTCATTGGCTACGGCCACAAGCGCAGGCAAGCGACGCTGCGCGACGTGGTGCTCTGCGTGGACCAAAGCGGGTCCATGGCCACATCGGTGGTGTACGCGGGCATCTTCGGCGCGGTGCTGGCCTCGATCAAGGCCGTCAGCACGCGCATGATCGTATTCGACACCGCCGTCGCGGACCTGACCGACGATCTCGACGACCCCGTCGACCTGCTGTTTGGGACACAATTGGGCGGGGGGACGGACATCAACCGCGCGCTGGCCTACTGTTCCGGCGTCATCACCCGCCCCGCCCAGACCATTTTGGTCTTGATTACCGACCTCTACGAGGGCGGCGCCACGGAGGAGATGCTCAAGCGCGCGGCAGCGCTCGTGGCCTCCGGCGTGCAGGTAGTCTGCCTGCTGGCCCTGGGCGACAACGGCGCGCCTATGTACGACGACCGCAACGCGGCAGCCTTCGCCGCCCTGGGCATCCCCTCGTTCGCCTGTACGCCCGACCTCTTTCCCGACCTGATGGCCGCCGCCATCGCCAAGCAAGACCTCGGCCTGTGGGCCTCGCGCAACGACATCACCACCGCCCGCGCCAATACCTAACGACCTTTGCACAGCGCCCTTTTGCAACTCCTACATCAACCCCTAGAGGTGTGGGAGGCCCAGCAATTGGGGTGCATCCCGTAGACTGTGTTCCGCGTTCCGACAGAGCCCCGCACACCTCTCAACGACGCCTCTCGGCGACATCGCCACGCTGTCAGTTCATAACCATCCCCCCATCGACGGGAACGGTCTGGCCGGTCATCGCGTCGGCGGCAAGAAAGGTACAGACGACCTCGGCAACGTCCTCAGGCGTAGCCGTGCGTTGCAATGGCGCGGCGGTGCTCAGCCGCTCGATGTGCTCTTCGCGTCCCTCGACCCAGCGCGTCTTCACGATGCCCGGCGCCACGCTGTTGACCCGGATCTCCGGCGCCAAGGCGCGCGCCAGCGAGCGCGTCAACCCGATCACAGCAGCCTTGGAGACCGCGTAGGGAAGCGAGGAGCCGTCGCCCGTGAAGCCGGCGATGGAACCGATGTTGACGATAGCGCCCCCTCCCCTCGCCCTCATGGACGGGGCGACCGCCCGCGCGCAGTAGAACATACCCTTCACGTTCACGGCAAAAATGCGGTCCCAGATCTCATCCGTGACATCGTCTAGCTCAGCGAGCGGAATATACTGCGTCGTGGCGGCGTTATTGACGAGAAAATCGACGCTGCCGAAGTGAGCGGCGACGCGCGTCGCCATGGCCTGCACCGCGCCCTCGTCGGCGACATCTGCTCGTACCGCGAGCCCACGCCCCCCCAGAGCTTCGATATCGTGGACCGTTTCCTCGGCGTTATCCCGTGACCGTGAGTAGTTCACCGCGATGGCGACGCCCCGCCGTGCGAGCGCCAACGACACGGCGCGCCCAATCCCTGTTCCCCCACCTGTGACGATGGCTGCCTTGCCGTAGAACTCCATACCTCATCTCCTGATTCTAGGGACGACGTGCCGTGCCCCGACGTGGCCCTGCTGTCCCACGCTGTTCAGCTTAACGAATGATGCACGACGAGCGGCGACCTTTCGCCCTGGCGTGTCTCGACGGACTAGGGCGCCCCGCGATCAGGACCGTGGATTGACGACGACATCATTGACCATGCCCTTCACCTATCTGGTCTATACTATCCATGATCCCGCGACGGTCCGCATCCGTGGAGGGAGGCGCCGCATCGTCGCCCTTCGCGAGACCGGCGTGAATCCGTGCGGCCTGGTCTAGTAGGTGTTCATAACAAGGAGGTTCCGATGACTACCAAGTATCTTGTCGATCCCGAGATCGTGGCAATACTCGACGTCTTTCCCTCATTTCAATTTACCGCTGAGGACCTGCCGCGCATCCGCGCCGAGGCGGCTGCGATGGGCGCGCAAATGGCGAGCGGCCTGCCCGACTTTCCCGATGTCGAGGTGACGGAACGTCGCGTCCCCGGCCCTCAAGGGGCGCCCGACGTGCGCGTACTCGTCTATCTTCCCAAGGAAGCGCCGCGTCCTTTGCCCGCGCTGCTCTGGATTCACGGCGGCGGCTACATCATTGGGACCGCCGACGGGGACGACCAGCAGGCCAAGCAGATGGTCTCGCGGGTGGGCTGCGCCGTCGTCTCGGTGGACTACCGCCTCGCACCCGAGACACCACATCCCGGTCCGGTTGAAGACTGCTACGCCGGCCTCCAGTGGCTGCATACGCACGCATCGGAGCTTGAGGTCGACCCAGACCGCATCGCCATCGGAGGAGCGAGTGCGGGCGGTGGTCTGGCCGCCGGCCTGGGACTGCTTACACGGGACCGCGGCGAGATTCCGCTGGCCTTCCAATTCCTCATCTATCCGATGCTCGACGACCGCACCGTAACCACAAACGACCCTCATCCCTATACGGGGGAGTTCATCTGGACGCCCGCCTCCAATCTCTTTGGTTGGAGCGCGCTCTTGGGACAGGAGCCAGGCGGCGCGGATGTGTCGCCGTATGCCGCCGCCGCGCGGGCCGAGAGCCTGTCGGCCCTGCCGCCCACCTACATCGGCGTCGGCGCCCTCGACCTCTTCCTGGAGGAAGACCTCGAATACGCGCGCCGGTTAATACGTGAGGGCGTGCCGACCGAACTCCACGTCTACCCAGGGGCATTCCACGGCTTCAACATGGTGGCGGAGTCCGGCGTGTCGCAGGCGCATAACCGTGACTCTATGAGCGCGTTGCGGCGTGGCCTACGTACGGGGGATCTCGCGCCCGGCGTGCCCAGTCGTCCTTAAAAAGGCCGGGCGGGAGCGGAGCGAGGCATAGACAAAATCGCCAGCTTGCTGTCGGATGTCGGAGGGCGCATCCCTGTAGCGCTTGCTTGCGCTTGTCCACGTCCTACAGCATAGCGAACGCCCGTGTTCGGCCACTCCAGGACCAACGCTTTTACTACCCCAGCGCTGTCGCCCATATACGTGGCACGAATTATGACGGAGCGACGGTATAAATCTCGTACACTGGAAGTGGACAGTGGGGGAGGGAGGCGCCGTGAACGCATACGACCAGTTGAACCTAATACGAGAGCGGCTTGAAGATCGCGAGGCTGGCCCCGAAACAATCCGTTTGGTGGACAAGGCAATTACTCTCGCCGAACCGGAGCGAGACAATCCACTCAGTATCTCTGAACAGATGATGATCCGCCATTTGATGAAGATGTCGAATGCGATCAACAGCTACTACATTCAGAACGATCTTGAAGGTCTGTTGACCGACATCGACAACCGTCGCACCGTGCGGCACGACGACGATGTACCTGATGCGACAGCGGAAGGCGAGAAGCGTCCGATGCCGCATAGCTACTACAAGACGCAGAAGCAGCGCCAATCGAACTAAATCGCACGTCTTACACGGCAGCATAGACAAAAAGAGGGGAGGGCCAGCACGATCGTGCTGGCCCTCCCCTCTTCGCGTGCGAGGCTTCTCTAGTTGTTCGAGCCGCCCGAGCCCGACGATCCACCCGAGTTGCTCGAACCCGACGATCCACCTGAGCCCGACGACCTGTCGGAACCACCTGAGCCCGACGACCTGTCGGAGCCGCTGTTCGTCGGACCCGTCCCACTGGAAGAAGATCCGGACGCCGTCGAAGACGCGGGCGTGGCGGCGGGCGTCGCGCCCTCGCCGGACGACGGCTCTTTCTTAGACTCGCCGCTCTCGCTTGAAGAGGGGGTGGATGTCGCGGACTGGGCGCTGCGGCTATCAGTGATATAGAAGCCGCTGCCCTTGAAGACGATCCCGACGGGGTGGATGACGCGTCGAACGGGCGCGCCGCACTCCGTACAGATTTTTAGAGAATCGTCTCTAATGTTCTGGCGCACCTCGAAACGATGGCCGTTTTCGCATAGATAGTCGTAGAGAGGCACGTAAAGCTCCGCAATTCATATTATGTCTCGTTGTCTTTGTCTCTGTATTGTACCAGGCGTTCCTCTCTCTCTAGCGGAGGGCAATGTTATACTTGAGGGACTTTGAATGAAAGGAGGGCGCGGCAATGGGTGACAAAAGCAAGGGCAACAAAGAGAAAAAGAAGCCCAAAAAGGCCGATGCGAAAAAGACCCCCGCGACGACTTCTCCGTCGTAGCATTGGGGAGCAGGCCGTCCGCCGCGCCGTTCTATAGGTTAGTAGTTTTTAGACGGGGCGGCGCGACGGATGCGCCGCTTAGGTGCTTTTTATGAATGACATTACGCTTATCGTCGAAGCGATCGTGCTCACGCTTGGGTCGATCACCTGGCACGAGTTAGCCCACGCGGTGACCGCGATCGCGCTGGGCGACCCGACGCCGCGCCGCCTCGGCCACCTCACGCTCAACCCTCTCAAGCACACCAACCAGTACGGCATCGTGCTCGTGGTGCTCTCCGCGATCAGCCTCCACGATGGTCAAGCCTTTGGCTTTGGTTTCTGCCCGGTCGACGAGCAGAACATGAAGCCCACCCCCAAGACGGGCGGCGGCATCGTCGCCGTAGCCGGTCCTATCAGCAACGTGATCCTGGCTCTCATCCTCGCCACGATCCTCCACTTCGTGCCCCTAACTGGAAACCCTGACGCGGACCCGCGCTTTCTCGTTCCCGATGGCTGGTACGCCTTCGTGCAGAACGGCATCATCTTGAACCTCGCCCTCGCCGTGTTCAACATCTTGCCCATCCCTCCTCTCGACGGCTGGCGCGTGCTCGAGACGTTTCTCTCCTCGCGCACCCTGTTCGAGCTACGCAACATCAAGCAGTACGGCCCGCTCATCTTGATCTTGGTCTTCTTGTTTGGACCTCAGATCGGCCTGACCGGCGCACTCTATAGCAACTTCGTCTATCCCGTCGCGCAAATTCTCATCCCCGGCAGCCGGTTCGGCTAGGCGTAGTGACTGGCGTCTTTCATGTGGAGCTTGATTTGTTTCGAGGACCGCTCCATACGCTGCTCACACTGATCGAGAAGCGGGAACTCTCCATCGCGCGGGTCTCCCTCGTGGATGTCGCCGACCAGTACCTCGCTCTCGTGCGCGAGTCCGGTTCGTTCGACCTCGACACAGCGGCGGAGTTTTTGTACGTCGCGTCGCGCCTGCTGCTGCTCAAGTCGCAGGCGCTGCTGCCGCGACCGCCGCGCGACGATGCGGATGGGGACGGCGCGATTGACGAAGACGACCTGGAGATGCGCCTGCTCACCTACCGCCGCTACCGCGACGCGGCGCAGGCGTTGGCCGCACGACAGGAGGCCGGCGTGCGGCTGTTCGGACGTACCCGCGCCATGGCTGCTACGGCGACGTTCGGCGCGCCCAGTATGTCCGTAGACGAAGTTCCCGAGAGCGTAGCGGATCTATCGGGCGAACGTCGCCCCTCCATCGGGCGCCTTCCTATCGCCATTGATCCCCGCCGCCTCTTACGCGCCGCGCGGCGGGCCTACGTGCGCGTGGCCGCGCGCGACGAAGCGGCGGCGGGCGCTCCAGGCCCTTTGATCTCGTTTGCTCTCGTTCTATCGCGCGTTGTGGAGACCCTAAGGGGCCGGCGTTCCGTCCAGTGGCGCGACATGACGGAGGAGACAGACGACGCGATCACGGCTATCACCATGTTTCTGGCCGTGCTGGAGTTGGTGCGGCGTCAGCGCCTGACGTTGCGCCAGGACGAGCCGTTTGGCCCCATCGAACTCATGCCCACGACGACGCTGGCACTGGGGACGGAGTAGACGAGGAGGCGCTCTATGACGACAACCGGCGAACACGCGACGACCGGATCGAACGAGCACACGGCGACCGATTTTAATGAAGACGACGTGGTCGAGACGGGCGAAGGTGCGGTGATCGTGTTGAACGAAGGCGCCGGGATCGAGACGGACGCGGACGCGACGATTGAGACGGGCGAAGACGTGGTGACCGAGACGAGCGAGCCCGCGACGATCACCGTGGATGGCATGCTCTCGCCAGAGATCGGTGCGCTCGAAGCGTTGCTGCTGGTGGCAGGAGAGGCAGCCACGATTGAGGCGCTGGGCCGCGCGCTAGGCGCCGGACCGGTCGAGATCGAGGCGATGTTGTCCACGCTCGACGGGCACTATCAACACACGGGACACGGAGTGCGCGTGCTGCGCCATGGACCACGGGCGCAACTAGCCACGGAGGCGGCGCACGCTGGTATGGTGGCGCGCTTTCTCGGCGTGCCCGAGAAGGCGAAGCTCTCGCCCGCCGCGCTGGAAACGCTGGCCATCGTGGCCTACCGGCAGCCGGTGTCGCGGCCGGAGGTCGAGGCAGTGCGTGGCGTCAACAGCGACCACATCATGCGGTCGCTGCTCGACGCGGGGCTGCTCGAAGAACAGGGGCAGGCAGATACACCAGGCCGCGCCGCGCTCTACGGCACCTCGGCCGGCTTCCTCGAAACCCTCGGCTTCTCCTCCCTCGCCGACCTCCCGCCCCTGGACGACGAGCCGCGCTGAAGCAAAGTCCTGTGATTCACGTTAGGATGCGATCTCGATGACGATCTTGCCGCACAGGTCCGGTGCGAGTTGGGCCACGTAAGCCTCCTTCGCGTCCTCGAAACGGAAGGTCTTGTGGATGGGCCGCTTGTGGGGCGCCTGCGCTTGGAGGTAGAAAGCTCACGTTTGATCTGAGCCTGGGAACTCCTCCACAGAATTATTCGCCACGGTCGAGCGAGGCCGCTTATGCAGCCGCGTTTCTTGATAGGCTAAGTGTATCTGTGTTCCGTTCAAGGAACGACGGATGAGCGGCTGGTTCACCACAGATGTGAGTGCGACAAACGAGAAGGAGACCTCATGACCCTGCATACCCTATCGACGGACCGGAGCACGCTCCACGGGGCTTTCTCACGCGACCGCGCACCGGTCCTCACAATCGACTCAGGCGACACCGTGCGCTTTTCCACGCTCGACGCAGGTTGGAACGTCGAAGCGCCCTGGGCCAACGAGGGCGCTGGACGAAAATTTGAGGGCATGGTGAAGGGCGCGGATGACGGCCATGCCCTCTGCGGCCCCGTCGCCGTACAGGGCGCGGAGCCTGGCATGACCCTGGAGATACAGATCGGGGCGCTCGTGACCGGCGCCTGGGGCTGGACGGCGGCGACAGGCTGGCCTTCTCCGCTCAACCGCCGTCTTGGCCTGCACGAAGGCCAGAGTGAACGCCTTGAGTGGACGCTGGACCGCGAAGCCATGACCGGCAAGGACCAGCACGGTCACGTCGTGGCCCTACACCCCTTCATGGGCGTGATGGGCCTGCCGGCGGATGCACCTGGCTACCAATCCACCACACCGCCGCGCTTCTGCGGCGGCAACATGGACTGCAAGGAACTAGTGACGGGAACCTCTTTGTTTCTGCCTATCGCCGTGTCCGGCGCGCTCTTCTCCACCGGCGACGGCCACGGAGCCCAGGGCGATGGCGAGTCCGGCGGTACGGCCGTCGAGTGCCCCATGGAGAGCGCCGACCTGACCTTCATCCTGCATCCTGACCTGACCATCACGACGCCGCGCGCCCGCGCCGATAAGGGCTGGCTGACCTTTGGCTTCGACGAAGACCTCGACGAGGCCATGGCCATCGCGCTCGACGCCATGCTGACGCTGATGAATGAGAAACTAGGTGTGCCTCGCCGGGAAGCCATGGCGCTGGCCAGCGTCGTGGTCGATCTCCGCGTAACACAGGTGGTCAACACCGTGCGCGGCGTCCACGCCGTCCTCCCACACGATGCGCTTATGTAAATGGCAGGCCCACCTCGCACGTCTGACAGGGATGAGCCAGACGCTCGGCCTCTATACCCCGTAACGTCCTCTCGCTCAGTCGTTCTTGACGCAAACGTGCTTGTCTCTGCCGCGCGCTGCACTGTGTTGCTCCGCGCGGCAGCCGCCTCTACCGCGTTGTGTGGAGTGACGACATCCTCATCGAGGTCGAGCGCACTCCGCGGATTTGCGCCCGTGCGTGGAGGCAGCTTATCATAAGCACGGTCTTGCGCGTACATGAGCGCGGCTAGCTCATGCATTATGTAAGGAGGATCGACCGTGGCGGCCTACGACCAATTGTTTAAGGACCTGCTGCGCGCCTTTTTCCGCGACTTCCTGGCGCTCTTCCTGCCCCGTATCGCCGCTGGCCTCGACCCCGCCGCGGCCATCGATTTTCTCAACAACGAGGTCTTCACCGACGTGCCTGCCGGCCTCATGCGCCGCGCCGACCTCGTCGCTCAGATCAGAGGACGCGGCGGGGAGCCGGAGACCGTGTTGCTGCATATCGAGACACAGGCGCAGCCCGACCCCACGCTCCCCGACCGCCTGTGGGCTTACAACGTCATGCTCCGTCTGCGCGAGGATCGCCCGGTTATCTCCATCGCCTTTCTGCCCTTCGCCCGCGAGGGAACCGACCCGGTGCGCTTCGTGACGTACAGCGAGACGCTCTACGGCCAGGAGTACCCCCGGCTGGCCTACTGGCAGATTGCGCTTAGGGACGCGGCGGCGGAGCCTTACGTGGAAGCGGAGGAGGCGCTGGGCGCGGGGCTGGCTGCTCTGATGACGCCAGAGGGAGACGACAGGCTGGCGCTCAAGCGGAAGATCGCGCGACGGCTGCTGACATTGATGCGGGACGGACGGGTAGACAAGGCGCAACTGCGGTTGTTGATAAACTTGATGGAAACGGTGTTGACGCCGCGGAAGCGGGAGCGCCAACGCGAAGCGGAGGCAGAGGAGGAGATCACGATGGGGATGCTGGAGGAGATGGAGATCGTCGACGATATTGAGTTGACGTGGGCGGAGGAACTGCTCGCCGAAGGACGCGAGCAGGGAGAAGCGCTGGGACGCGAACAGGGACGCGAGCAGGGAGAAGCGCTGGGACGCGAACAGGGACGCGAACAAGGGGAAGCGCTGGGACGCGAACAAGGAGAAACGCTGGGCCTGGAGCGCGGCGTGCTGGAGGCGCGACGTGAGGATATAGTACGGATTCTGGAGATGCGCTTCGGGAGCGTTCCGATAGACATACGCAACGTCCTCGCCGGGAACGACAAGCTGGCTTTAGACCGCTCGTTCGAGGCCGCACTGCGCGCTGCAACGCTCGACGAGTTCGGCGCGGCCTTGCCCAGGCCCTAGTCCCCAAATTCCACGCAAGGCGCCGGCGACAGCGGCGCCCCAATGCGTCATGCTCAATACAAGAGACCCGGCGCATCCGCGCCGGGTCTCTTGTATAGTCGGACAGAAGCGAACGGGGCCGAAGGCTACCGCTTGGTGTACTGCGGGGCTTTGCGGGCGCGCTTGAGGCCGTACTTTTTGCGCTCTTTCGCGCGCGGGTCGCGCGTCAGGAAGCCTGCCTTGCGCATCATCGAGTGCAGACCGTCGTCGCTCTTGACCAGGGCGCGGGCGATGGCGTGGCGCGTGGCCCCGGCTTGCCCGGAGAGGCCGCCGCCGACGCACTTGACGATGGCATTGAAGTTCGAGCCGAGGTTCGCCTCGGTCATCGGCTGGTTGATGACGTACTCGAGCGTAGCGCGTCCGAAGTAATCGGCGGCTGGCCGGCCGTTCACGATGATGAGGCCGGTGCCGGGCACGAGGCGCACCGTCGCGGTGGCCGTCTTACGCCGCCCCACGGCGTAGTGGTAAGGAACTGCTGCATCCGCCATTTATCTACCCCTCTAATCCGCCCGCTTTGAAGCGGGTCGCCGTCGTCATCACCTCGTCGAGCGAACGCGGCATCTGTCCCTGGTGCGGGTGCAACGGCCCCGCGTAGACCTTAAGCTTGCGATACATATCGCGGCCCATCGTGTTCTTCGGCAACATACCACGGATAGCGTGCTCGATAATGCGCTCCGGGTGCGTGTTCATCACGTCCTGGTAGCCCTTCTCGCGCAGACCACCAGGATAGCCGGAGTGCGAGACGTAGACCTTCTGGACAGCACGCTTCCCCGTCACGGTGATCTTGTTGGCGTTGATCACGATGACGTAGTCTCCCGTGTCCATGTGCGTGGCGTAAATAGGCTTGTGCTTGCCCTTGAGCACGTAGGCGACATCGCTGGCCAGGCGCCCCAGCGTCTTGCCCTGCGCGTCGACCACGAACCACGCGCGTTCGATCTCGGCGGTCTTTGGTGTAAATGATTTAGGGATACGGGCCTGAACGGCCATCACGACCTCCTCTTCGCGGCCCCGGTCTCTCCTTCAAGAGCGACCGGTGCTAATACTGAACCTGAACTAAATAGAGGCCGTGCGCCGGAGCGGCCGGACCGACCTTAGCGATTGAGCGGGCGCGCAACAGCGCCCCCATATCGGCGGGGGCCAAACGACCGTGCCCCACCCTTAAGACCGTGCCCACGATTTGCCGCACCATATGGCGCAGGAAAGCGTCGGCTTCTAGGGAGAAGTATACAAAAGGCCGCACCGCCCAGCAGCGCGCCTGCATCAGCGTGCGGAGAGTACCGCCGCGCTCCGTGACGCCCTCGCGCGTGTGCTCCATCGGCATACCGAACGCCGCGAAGTCGTGGCGTCCGTGCAACTCTTCCAGCCCCGCGTTCATGCCCTCCACGTCGAGCGGTGTGGCCACGTAGTGGCTGTAACGCCGCCAGAACGGCGAGGGGACCGGCGCGTTGTACACAATGTACTCGTAGGAGCGGCTCAACGCACTAAAACGCGCGTCGAAGCCTTCGGCAACTTCGTCAAGGTCGGCCAGCACAATGTCGTCCGGCAGCGTGGCGTCGATGGCTCTGCGCAGCGTGACCAGCGGCAGGGCGCAGGCCGTAGCGAAGGAAACGACCTGACCGCGCGCGTGAACGCCCGCGTCCGTCCGTCCCGCCCCCTTGATGTTGACGTCCTCACCAGTGACCCTGGAGATGGCGCGCTCGACCGCACCCTGCACGGTAGGGACGGAGGATTGGCGCTGGAAACCAGCGTAACCCGTTCCATCGTACTGGATCGTCGCGCGTAGTACACGCGTGGTCGGGAGCATCGTGGTGGTGGACATTCTCGTCAGAAACTTAAACGAGCTGGATCTGCGCCATGAGCGTGCCGTCGCCCTTGCGCACGCCCATCTTAGTGATGCGCGTATAGCCGCCCGGACGATCGAGGTAGCGCGGGCCGATCTCGGCGAACAGCTTCTCGACCGCTTCCTTGTTCGGCAGGTCGGCCATGGCCAAGCGGCGATGGTGGACGGTGGGCTGGCGCGACAACGTGATCAACTTCTCGATGTTGCGCTGGACGCCCTTCGCCTTCGTGTGCGTCGTCGTGATGGTCTCATGCATGATGATGGCCAACATGAGCGAACGGTACAAGGCGATGCGCTCTTTAGTCGGCCGGCTGAGCTTGAACCCCGCCTTGTTGTGCCGCATCGTTTACTCCTATCTCATCTTCCGGGCAGGTGCGCCACGTCTATCTACTGCTGCTTGTAACTCGTCGTAGGGCGACTACTCGTCGTCGTCGTCCTCGTACTCGTCGCCTTCCTCGAAGGCGCCGCCGAACTGCTCTTGCGCGCGGTCGACGTCGATGAACTTCTTAAGGATGAGACGCTCACGCAGTTCGTCGAGCGACTTGCGCCCGAAGTTGCGTACGTTGAGCAGCTCTTCCTCGTTCTTCTCCAACACCTCGCCTACCTTGCTCACGCCCGCTCGCTTGAGCGAGTTGTAGGCGCGCGGAGAAAGGTCCAGCGCCTCGATCGGCGTGTCGTAGACCTGCTGCGGCAAGACGCGCGGGGCGCCCGCCGCTCGCGGCACGTCGATCAGATCGACCTGTCCACTAAACTCGGCGATCTGCTGGAAGTGCCGGGTTAGGATCTGCGCGCTCTGGTTGAGCGCGTCGTCCGGAGTCATGGTGCCGTCGGTCCAGATTTCGAGCACGAGACGCTCGTACGTCGTCATAGGACCGACGCGGGTGCGTTCGATCACGTAGTTGACACGCTTGATCGGCACGAAGACCGCGTCGATCGGAATAGTGCCTAAGTCCATATCGTCGCGCTGCTCGATAGACGCGTAGCCCTTGCCGCGCTGCACCGTCAGTTCGGCGTGCAGCGACGCGGCATCGTCGTCGATCGTCAGCAGATAGAGGTCGGGGTTGACGATCTCCACCTGCGTCGGCGTCGTGATGTCGCCTGCCGTCACTTCACGCGCTCCGGCCACATCCAGGTCGATGCGAATAGGATCCTCACCGGTATATTTGAGCCGCACCTTCTTGAGGTTCAGCATCACCTCGGTCATGTCCTCGCGTACGCCGGGGATGTCCGAGAACTCGTGGTGGATGCCGTCGATCCTGACCGCCGTGATGCCGGCTCCAGGCAAGGAGGACAGCAGTATGCGCCGCAGGGAGTTTCCCAGCGTAACGCCATAGCCTTCCTCCAAAGGCTCGATTTCATAGCGACCATGTGTGTCGCCGTGGGCCACCTTTTCGATTCGCGGCAGCGACATTTGTTCGAGCAAGACGCGCCTCCTGAGTCTCAGAACGCCGGATTAGGACGCCGAAACGGCGACCGGACTCCTGATGACTTATCTTCACTAACTCTTTGTTCCTGGGCAGGCTCTAGTCGCGCCTGCCTTCCTGAAGCCACGCTGTCCGTGGTCTTGCCCGCGCCGCACATGCCTATGGCCGTGAACGTGTTCACGGCCATAGGCATGTGCGGCGCGTGTTTTAAAATGAACTTAACGTGAGTAGTACTCGACCACCAACTGGTCGTTGACGTTCTGATCGCAGTCGGCGCGCTCGGGCGTCGCCAGGATCGAACCGGTCAGCGTGTCCGCGTTCAAGGACAACCACTGAGGCACGGTGCGCTGCTTAATGAGGTCGGAAACGGTCTTGAAATACTCGTTGTTCCGCGCGCCCGGCGCCACGGAGATAACCTCGCCGACGCGGCAGCGGTACGATGGGATGTCCGTCTTGCGGCCATTGATGGTGAAGTGACCGTGACGTACGATCTGGCGCGCCTCGTCGCGCGAGGTGGCGAAGCCCATACGATAGACGACGTTGTCGAGCCGGAACTCGAGCAACTGCATCAGGTTGGTGCCGGTCACGCCGGGGCGGCGCTGCGCCTCTTCGAGCACACGCACGAACTGCACTTCCAGCACACCGTAGATACGGCGCGCCTTCTGCTTCTCACGAAGTTGCAGGCTGTACTCCGACGACTTACGGCGCCGTTGCCCGTGCTGTCCCGGCGGCACGGGCCGCTTCTCCACGGGGCACTTCTTGGTCAGGCACTTGTCGCCCTTAAGAAAGAGCTTGATGCCCTCTCGGCGACACATCCTGCAGTCAGGTCCAATATAGCGAGCCAAATCTGTCCTCCCTTAGACACGCCGTCGCTTGGGCGGACGGCAACCATTGTGTGGAATAGGCGTCACGTCGGTGATCGACGAGACGGCGAGACCTCCAGCGGCGAGAGCGCGAATCGCTGACTCGCGGCCGGCGCCCGGACCCTTTACAAAGACATCTACCTGACGCATACCGTTCTCGACTGCCTTGCGCGCCGCCGCATCGGCGGAGAGCTGCGCGGCGTAGGGCGTGCTCTTGCGCGATCCCTTAAACCCGGCCGACCCACCCGAACCCCAGCAGATCACTTTGCCCGTGGGATCCGTAATGGTGACGATCGTGTTGTTGAACGTCGAGTGAATATGCACCTGCCCGATAGGGACGTTCTTTTTGTCGCGGCGACGCACGCGCACGGTCGCGCCCTTACGTCCTCCTGCTTTCCCGTCTGCCATTTTCTCTCCCGATCCTCTTGCCATTTACCGCGGGCGTCGGCCCCCGGAGGCGCTCGTCGCGCCGTTCACTACTTCTTCGTGGCCTTCTTGCGCGCGCCGACCGTCTTCTTCGATCCGCGCTTGGTGCGCGCGTTGGTGCGCGTGCGCTGACCATGCACGGGCAGGTTGCGGCGGTGGCGGATGCCGCGATAGCAGCCAATCTCCACCAGACGCTTGATGTTGAGCGCCACGGTGCGGCGTAGGTCGCCTTCGACGCGATAGTTCTTGTCGATAACCTCGCGGAGACGGCTGATCTCTTCCTCGGTTAGGACGCGCACCCGCGTGTCGGGCGAGACATTAGCCTGCGTCACGATCTTCTTGGCCGTGGTCGGGCCGATGCCGAAGATATAGGTTAAGGCGATTTCAACGCGCTTGTCGCGCGGGATGTCGACGCCGGCAATACGTGCCATTTACTTCCTCCTACCTTTATCCTTGACGCTGCTTGTGCTTGGGCGTCGTCGCGCAGATCACCATGACTACGCCGTGGCGCCGAATAACTTTACAGTTGGGGCACATACGTTTGACCGATGCGCGTACTTTCACTGTCTTCTCTCCTTAACTGATTGCCGGTTAGGAATGCGCCGCGACAACGGTCGTCAGCCCGTAGGCTGCCGGGTCGCCCCACATGCGGCTCGAATCAGTGGGCTTTGAGAGGATCTCATAGCCCGTCTCCGTGACCGCGATACTATGCTCGAAATGAGCCGAGAGCGATTTGTCTTTCGTGACGACGGTCCACCCATCGCTCAGCGGCTTCGTCGCCGCCCCACCAGCGTTGATCATCGGCTCAATAGCAAAGACCATGCCCGGCGCCAAAACAGGTCCACGGACACCGCTCTCAGGCCGGTAATTCGGCACCTGCGGCTCTTCCCACATCGAGCGACCGATGCCGTGGCCGACGTACTGGCGCACCAGACCCAGTCCCTTCGAGGCGATGAAGTCCTCGATAGCCCCACTGACGTCGTAGAGATGCGCCCCAGGGCGCACTTGCGCAATGCCGATGGCCAGCGCCTCCTTGGTCACATCGAGCAGGTTCTGGGCCTGCGCCGAGACCTGGCCCACCGGCGCGGTGATGGCCGCGTCTCCGTGCCAGCCCTTGTAGACTACGCCCACGTCGAGCGAGACGATGTCGCCGTCGAGCAACATTCTTTTGCCAGGGATGCCGTGGACGATCTCCTCGTTGATGGAGATGCAGGTCGCGCCGTCGAACTTGACGAGTGGAAAACTCGGTTCACCACCGCGAGAGCGGATGTACTCCCACGACAGCTTGTCCAGGTCGCGCGTCGTCACGCCCGGCTTAGCGTTGTCGGCCAGCAACTGCAGCGTGTCCGCCACAATGGAGTCGGCCTCGCGCAGCAAGGCGATCTCGCCGCGCGACTTAAGGATGATGCGTTTGGGTTGCCCGTTGGCCATTTCTCTTTGTCCGTCTTACTTGATAAAGCTCTGGTAGTTGCGCATCATCAGCTGCGCTTCAAGCTGTCGCATCGTATCGATAACCACACCCACGATAATGAGCAGGGCCGTCGCGCTGATGGTGAGGTTGGTCCCTGTGTTGAGGATAAGACGCCCGAACAGCGGCAGCAAGGCCACCGTGCCGAGGAACAAGGCCCCGGCGAAGGTCACCCGTCGCACCACACGCGAGAGGTAACTGGCCGTCTGCTGGCCCGGTCGGTAGCCCGGTATGAAGCCGCCGTTCTTTTGCAACGTCTCGGGCAGCTTCTGCTGCTGGAACTGAATGGCCGTGTAGAAGTAGGTAAAAGAGATGACCAGCACGAAGTACAGGAGCCAGTACACGGGGCTGAGCGAATTATAGGCAAAGTTGTTGAAGAACCAGTCCGCGATGTTGTACGGAATGGACCCCTGCACCGCCCAAGCCCTGATGTACGAGGCAATGATGTAGGGAGCGGTCACGATCGATATAGCGAAGATCAGCGGAATCATGCCCGCCGAGTTCACGGGAATCGGGATGAACGTGCTCTGTCCCTGCATCACGCGGCGGCCCACCACGCGCTTGGCGTACTGCACTGGGATGCGCCGCTGGGCCTGCTGCACGAAGACGATCGCGGCGATAATGACGACGGAGACCACCGCCAGGGCCAAGACGATCGTGATGTCGTTGGCGGTTTGAGAGCCAACGAGCGAGGGCAGACGGGCGATGATGCCGGCAAAGATGATGATCGAGACGCCGTTGCCGATGCCGTTCTCGGTGATCAACTCGCCCAGCCAGATAAGGAACATCGTGCCCGCCGCCGTCGTGATGAGGAACTGCAGTGTGGGCAAGAAGGTGTGCGCGTCGAAAAGCCCGAAGTTGGAGAGGACGCCCGACGACGAGAGCAAGGCGCCCTGGCCGAGGGCCTGGAGCATGGCCAGCGGGATAGTGACCATGCGCGTGATCTGGTTGAGGCGTTGCCGTCCGGCCTCGCCGCCTTCCTGCACGAGTTCCTGCAGCCGTGGAATAACAGGCTGCAGGATCTGGAGCGAGATCTGCGCCGTGATGTACGGATACACACCAAGCAACACGATAGAGATCGAGCCGGAGCCGCCGCCGAACAGCGAGAGCAACTGGAATAGGTTGCCCGAGCCGGTCCCGGTGCCCGAGGTTGGATTCAGCAACTGCTTTAGTGCGGCCGCGTCGACGTACGGTACCGGGATCGACGCCGCGATGCGGTAGATGATGATGATGGCGAACGTAAAAAGCAGCTTCTTACGAACGTCGGGCAGACGGAAGGCGTTGACGGCGGCCTGAAGCATGGTGCGACCTTAGTCCTTCCCGCTCACGGCATCCGCATCGTCGGCGACATCTTTGCCGCGCGCGTGCTTTTCCTTGCGCGGCAGCGTCTCTTCGACAGACCCGCCCGCCGCCTCGAGCTTGGCGCGCGCGGGCACCGACACACGGTCGACGACCACGATGTAGCGCTTAGTCACCTCGCCGTTGCTCAGGAGCTTAATCGGCTTCTGCTCTCGGTTCTTGACTAGGCCGGCGGCCTTGAGCGTCTCGGTGGAGACCGTTGCGCCCTCCTCGAACGTCTCGTCGAGCAGACCGATATTAATGGCGTGGTACTCCACGCGGAACGGCGAACGGAAACCCTTGGTGTAGGGCATCGTACGCGTCAGCGGGAACGCGCCGCCGATAAACGGAGCCTTCTTACCGCCGCCAGCGCGCGCCTTCTGGCCCTTGGTGCCTTTACCGGAGGTCTTGCCGCGGCCCGAACCCATACCACGACCGACGCGACGACGTTCGCGGCGCGCGGCCGGATTCGGCTCCAACTCGTGGATCTTCATCCTCTATTCCTCTCCCGCCGTGGCGCCCGACTCGCCGGGAACTTCCTCCACCTTTACCAGGTGCGCCACTCGCTGAACCATGCCGCGAACCGTCGGCGTATCTTCACGCTCGATCGTGCGCTGCAGCTTGCCGAAGCCGAGCGCGCGGATGGTGTCTTTTTGTCGCTGCGGATAGCCGATGGCGCTCCGCGTGTAGGTGATGCGTAGTTTATCGGCCACCGATGGCCTCCCGCCCGAACAGCATCCTGTTCGTGGAAAGACCGCGGGTACGGGCCTTGTCGTCCGCGTTCTGCAGCTCTTCTAGGGCCTGCATGGTCGCCGTGACCACGTTGACCGGGTTGGACGAGCCGTAAGACTTGGTCAGGATGTCGTGGACCCCGGCCGCTTCCATCACCGCGCGGACCGAGCCGCCGGCGATGACGCCCGTGCCGGGCGCGGCCGGTTTAATCATGACCTTGGCCGCATTGTAGCGGCGCTCCACCATATGTGGAATGGTCACGCCCTGCAGAGGCACGCGGATAAGGTTCTTTTTGGCGTCTTCCACGCCCTTGCGGATCGCGTCCGGCACTTCACCGGCCTTGCCCAGGCCGGCGCCGACCACGCCGGCGCCGTCGCCGACGACGACCACGGCGCTAAAGCTGAAGCGCCGACCGCCCTTCACCACTTTGGCGACACGGTTAATCTGCACGATGCGCTCTTGCAGCGTTAACCCTGTCGGATCGATTTTCGGCATCTGTCCTCCAACACCCGGCTAGAAGTCCAGGCCGCCGGCACGGGCCCCATCAGCCAGCGCCTTGACCCGTCCATGGTAGATAAAGCCCCCACGGTCGAACGCCACCTTAGTGACGCCCGCCGCGAGAGCGCGCTCGGCCAACAGACGGCCAACGGCCGCCGCTACCTGCATTTTGTGTCCCATCGGAGCGTCGTCTTCTCCTTGCGGCGGAAGTGCGGCGCCCTTGATCGCCGGCTCGAGCGACGAGGCCGCGACGAGCGTGTGGCCCCGCGTGTCGTCGATGACCTGCGCGTAAATATGCTGGCTCGAGCGGAAGATGCTCAGGCGCTGTCGCGCTGGCGTACCGCTGAGCTTCAAGCGGATGGCGCGCTTGCGCTTGAGGCGCAGGGCGCGTGCGTTGTGTTGCTTTATCACTTCTTGCCGCCGACCTTTCCAGCCTTACCAGCCTTACGCCGGACGACCTCGTCGCTGTAGCGAATGCCCTTGCCCTTATAGGGTTCCGGCGGACGCAGACGACGAATCTGGGCGGCGACCTCACCGACCTGCTGCTTGTCGATGCCGCCGATAACGATGCGCGTCTGACCTTCGAGCGTGAAGGTGATGCCGTTCGGCGCGATAATTTCAATAGGATGAGAGTAGCCAAGGGCCATCGTCAAACGTCCATTAGCCATAGAGGCGCGGTATCCAACGCCTGTGATGTCGAGGGTGCGCGTAAAGCCCGCCGTCACCCCGACCACCATATTGTTGACCAATGAACGCGTGAGACCATGCAGAGCTTTATACATCTTCTGCTCGGACTCGCGCTCCACGATCAACTCGTCGCCCTGCTGCACCACTAGGATGCCGTTCGGCACGGCATGGGCAAGCTCCCCACGAGGACCCTTCACCTGCACCGCGCCGTCGTTCAGGGTCACGCTGACCTTTTCGGGGACGCTGATCGGCATCCGCCCAATGCGTGACATCGCGTTTATCTCCTTGTTTCGCCGCCCTACGCGACCGTACTATCCTGACGCCTCGGGCCGCGACGCCGCTGACGGCGTGATGGCCGCGACCCATGCCATAAGCACAGGAGGGCGTAGGGCAAGACTATTATTCTACCAGACTTCGCAGATGAGTTCGCCGCCGACGTTCTCGCGCCGGGCCTTCGTGCCAGTAATGATGCCGTTCGGCGTGGATAGGATAACGATGCCCATGCCGCCGAGCGCGCGTGGGATCGTCTTCGAGCCGGCGTAGAGCCGCCGCCCTGGTGTGGAGAGGCGGCGCAGGTGCGTCATCACCGGCCGGCGCTCGTCGGTGTACTTTAGTTGAACGCGGATCACGCGGGCGGGAATCTCGCCCACGACCTCGAACGAAGAGATGAAACCCTCGTCTTTCAAGATGTACGCGATGCTCTCCTTGATGCGGGAGTGCGGCACGTCCACGTGCGGGTGGTGACGATTGATGCCGTTGCGCAGGCGCGTCAGCATATCGGCGATGGGATCGGTCATTGTCATAACGTAGCCCTCCTTACCAGCTGGCCTTGACCACGCCCGGCAACTCGCCCCGCAGCGCGCGCTCACGCAGGCAGATGCGGCAGAGGCCGAACTTACGGTAGTAGGCGCGCGGGCGACCGCACACCTGGCAGCGGTTGTGCTGCTGCACCTTGTACCTCGGCGTCCGCTTCGCCTTGGCGATCATCGATTTCTTTGCCATGTAAACTCCTCTAGCGTCGTAAAACCGCGCTGTCCTCCCTTGGGGAAGGCAGATTAGGCCGCCCGGAAAGGCATGCCGAGCAGTTGCAGCAAGCGGCGGCCTTCTTCGTCGGTGCGCGCCGTGGTGACGATGCTCACCTCCAGGCCGCGCAGCCTGTCGATCGTATCGTAGTCTATCTCCGCGAACACGAGTTGTTCGCGCAGGCCGAGCGAGTAGTTGCCGCGCCCGTCGAAAGCCTTGGGCGAGATGCCCTGGAAGTCGCGGATACGTGGGAGAGCCGACGAGATGAGACGATCCAGGAACTCCCACATGCGTTCGCCGCGCAGCGTCACCATGACGCCGATCGGCATGCCCTCGCGCAGCTTGAACGAGGCCACGGACCGCTTGGCCTTGGTGATCACCGGCTTCTGGCCGGTGATGATCTGGATGTCTTTCACGGCGGAGTCGAGGCTCTTGGGGTTAGCCACGGCCTCGCCCATACCGATATTGACGACGATTTTGTGGACCGTCGGCGCTTGCATCGGGTTCGCGTAGAGGAACTCACGCCGTAACGCTTCGAAGGTTTCCTTCTCGTACTTTTCCTTCATACGGGGCGTGCGCGTCTCGGTCGTCACTTCGTCTGCCTCCCTACCACGTCGATCACGCCCTCGCACTTCTTGCAGGCACGCACCTTCGTGCCGTCTTCAAGAAAGGAGTGTCCGACGCGCGTCGGCTCGTTGCAGCTCGGGCAGATCAGCATCACGTTAGAGAGGTGCAGCGGCGCCTCGACGTGGATGATGCCCGCCTGCTGCAGACCGGGCCTGCTTTTTACGTGCTTGGTCGCGATGTTGAGACCGGCCACGACCACGCGGTTCTTCTCGCGGATGATGCGGTTGACTTTACCGCTCTTGCCGCGATCCTTGCCGCTGATGACCATGACGTTGTCGTCGCGTCTTATATTAGCCATGTGTCTTGCTCCCGTTTAATGAAATGCTGCTAAAGCACTTCAGGCGCCTGGCTCACGATCTTCATAAAGCCCTTTTCGCGCAGTTCGCGCGCCACGGGGCCGAAGATGCGCGTGCCGCGCGGGTTGTTCTGAACGTTGATGATGACCGCGGCATTGTCGTCGAAGCGGATGTGCGACCCATCGGGACGCCCGTACTCCTTGGATGTACGCACGATCACCGCGCGCACGACCTCGCCCTTCTTGACCGCGCCGCCTGGCTGCGCCTGCTTGACAGAGGCGACGATGACGTCGCCCACCCCGGCGTACTTACGCGCCGAGCCACCCATCAAGCGGATGCAGAGGATCTCCTTGGCTCCCGAGTTGTCGGCTACGCGGAGCCGGCTTTCGTTCTGGATCATTTCTGTCTCCCTAGATTTCGACTTAGTTCAAGTCTTGCGGCGCGACCGCGACTGTATCGGCCACGCGCGGCGACTGCGCGCGCTCGTCGTGGCGCATGATCTCCAGCACCCGCCAGCGCTTCTCGCGCGAGATCGGGCGAGACTCGATGATCTGCACCGTATCGCCCGCCTTGCAAGCGTTCTCCTCGTCGTGCGCCTTGTAGCGCTTCGTCGTACGCACGATCTGCTTGTAGAGCGGGTGGCGGAAGCGCGACTCCACGGCCACGACGACCGTCTTGTCCATCTTATCGCTCACCACGCGGCCCGTCAGTTGTTTCGCCCGTGGATTATACGGCATCGTCTACCATGCTCCCTCGATCGTCGATGAAAAACTTCAGCCGCGCAATCTGGCGGCGGACGACTCTCAGACGAGCGTAGTTGCTCATTTTGCGCGTAGCCAGGTCGAACCGAATGTTGACTAACTCACCCTGAGCGTTGACCAGTTCTTGCTCCAGTTCCTGCAAGGGAAGCTGGCTATACTCACGCGTGCTGCGCTTCATCAGCTCCCTCCTCGTCTTCTTCGTCAAATGGAACGGGTACGCGCTTCTCGATCACACGCGTGGGAATGGAGAGCTTGTAGCCGGCCAGACGCAGCGCCTCTTTAGCCATCTCCTCGCTCACGCCAGCGATCTCAAAAAGGATGCGTCCCGGCTTTACCACGGCTACCCAGTGGTCGGGGGCGCCCTTGCCGGACCCCATGCGGGTCTCAGCGGGCTTCGAGGTCACCGGCTTGTCCGGGAACACACGGATCCAGATCTTGCCGCCGCGACGCACCGACCGCGTGATGACGCGACGGGCCGACTCAATCTGGTTGGCTTCCATCCAGCAGGTGCCCTGCGCTTGCAGCGCGTACTGGCCGAAAGCAATCTCGTTGCCCTTCTGCGCCAGGCCCTTGCGGCGACCGCGATGCTGTTTGCGGTACTTAACCCGCCTCGGCATCAAAAGCATTGTCGTCTACTCCTTCTTATGTGCGAGGCTTAGCCGCGAGGGCCGCCGCGCCCTCCACGCTGGGGACGGTCGCCACGCGGGCGGTCGTCACGACGCGGCCGATCGCGGTCGCTGCGCCCGGAAGGCGGTGCGCTCGTCGGCTCGACCATTTTGCCCGGCTTAATCAAGCCGCGGTAGATCCAGACTTTGACGCCGATGACGCCGTAGGTCGTGTGCGCTTCGGCTAGACCGTAGTCGATGTCCGCGCGCAGCGTCTGCAGCGGCACCTGACCGCGGCGCTCGCCCTCGCGGCGCGACATCTCCGCGCCGCCCAGGCGGCCGGCAATGCCGACCTTGATGCCTAGGGCGCCGCTCTGCATGGTGCGCTGCACCGTGAGCTTCATGGCGCGACGGAAAGCCACGCGGCGCTCGAGCTGCTCGGCGATCGAGCGGGCCACGAGCACAGCCACGAGGTCGGGGTTGCGTACTTCGAGAATGTCGACCTTCACACGCTTGCCCGTCATCGTTTCCAAGGCCTTGCGCAACTGCTCCACGTTGGCGCCGCTGCGTCCAATGATGATGCCGGGCTTAGCTGTGTGGATGGTCAGCGTGACGCGGTTGGCGCCGTCGCGGTCGATATCAATCTGCGAGATAGCCGCGTTGGAGTGGCGCTTGGCAATGAAGGCGCGTAGGCGCAGGTCTTCCTGCAAGCGGTCCTTGTAGTCGCGGTCGGCGTACCAGCGGGCTTGCCAGGGCCGGATGATGCCGAGGCGGAAGCCGATCGGATGTACTTTATGACCCATCTATTCCCCTCTGTCCTCGACGATCACCGTAATATGGGCCGAGCGCTTTAAGATACGGTTGGCCCGGCCCTGGCTGCGCCGCCACAGGCGCTTGAGCGTCCGACCGTCGTCGGCATAGATCTTATTGATCCAGAGCGAATCAGCGTCGAGATTGTAGTTGTTTTCGGCGTTGGCGGCGGCGGACTTCACGACCTTATACACGTCGCGGGCGGCGTTCTGCGGCATGAAGCGCAACATAGTGAGGGCTTCATCCACCTTGCGTCCGCGCACCACGTCGCAGACGAGGCGCACCTTACGCGGGGTGATCGGGATGTCTTTCGCGACGGCGCGTACTTCCATCTCGTTACCTCACGTTCGTGGTTTTAGCGCCCGCGTGACCCTTAAAGGTCCGTGTGGGGGCAAACTCACCCAGCTTGTGGCCGACCATGTTCTCACTGATGAAGATGGGAATGTGGCGACGGCCGTCGTGGACGGCGATAGTGTGGCCGACGAACTCCGGGAAGATCGTGGACGCCCGCGACCAGGTGCGAAAGATCTCGCGCCGGTTGGTCTTGTTGAGCACCTCAATCTTGCTGAACAGCTTGGGGTCGACGAACGGCCCCTTTTTGAGAGAGCGTGACATAGTGTGTGAGTAAGCTTGCCCGCCGCGTCCGCCTCTCTATAAGAGGCGGCCGCGCCGATGCCGTCGCTTACTTCTTCCTCCTTCGGACGATGTACTTGTCGGTCTTCTTGTTGCGGCGCGTACGCACGCCCATGGCCGGCTTGCCCCACTTCGTCTGCGGCTGGCCGCCGATCGGAGCGCGACCCTCGCCGCCGCCGTGCGGGTGGTCTCTCGGGTTCATTACAGAGCCGCGCACCGTGGGCCGGCGTCCCATATGACGCGCCCTACCGGCTTTACCGATGGTCTGGTTCTGGTGGTCGAGGTTGGAGACCTGCCCGATGGTGGCGCGGCCCGTGACCGGCACCATGCGCATCTCGCCTGAAGGCAGGCGCACCGTGGCATAGTTGCCTTCGCGCGCCATCAACTGCGCCGCGTTGCCTGCCGAGCGGACGAGCTGTCCACCGCGACCGGGGTAGAGTTCGATGTTGTGCAACGTGGAGCCAAGAGGAATGTTGCGGAAGGGTAAGCAGTTGCCCACCTTCGGCTCCGCGTCTGGTCCGCTCATAATGCGGTCGCCCACCTTGAGTCCGTTCGGCGCCACGATGTAGCGCTTCTCGCCGTCCTCGTAGAACACCAGGGCGATGCGGGACGAGCGGTTAGGATCGTATTCGATCGTGGCCACGCGCGCCGGCACGCCGTCCTTGGTGCGCTTGAAATCGATAATGCGGTACATACGCTTGTGGCCGCCGCCGCGGTGGCGGGTCGTGATGTGGCCGTGGTTGTTGCGTCCACCCGTCGATTTGAGGGGGCGCAACAGCGGCTTGTGCGGTTCGTTCGTCGTGATGTCGCTGAAGCTCGCGACCGACATATCGCGCCGGCCCGGAGAGGTCGGCTTGTATCGTTTTACTGCCATTTCTCTTCCTACACCGTTCCAAAGAAGTCGTCGATCGACTGGCCGTGCGCGAGAGTGACGACGGCCTTTTTCCAGGGAGAGGTGAGGCCGCGGCGCGTGCCCTGTCCCTTCTCCTTGGGCTTGTAGATCATGGTGTTCACGGCTACAACCTGCCGGCTAAAGCGGGCTTCGACCGCTTGCTTGATCTCGGGCTTGGTCGCCTTGAGAGGCACCTTGAAAGCATAGCGATGCACGTCGAGGTTCGTGGTGGAGGCACGGTGCGGCGCCGCCATCGTCGTGGCCTTTTCCGTAACGATCGGGCGCTCTAAAACCCTATACAATTCCACCGGTCAGCACTCCTTCCAACGTGCGCAGGGCGGCCTGCGTGAGCACGATATGATCGCTGTTGATAGCGTCGAGCACGTTCAGCGTGTGCGCCGCGAGCGTACGGACGTTGGGGATGTTGCGCGCTGAGAGCGTCACGTTGCGCTCCGGCTCGGGGATCACGATGAGCACGCGGCGCTCGGCGCCGAGCGCCGCCAGCACGGCGATCATGTCCTTGGTGCGCGGCTCGGCGAAATCGAAGCTCTCCACCACGTGGACGCGGCCCTCGGCCAGCTTATCCGTCAACACCGAGCAGAGCGCCTTGCGGCGCATCTTCTTGGGCATGTCCTGGTTGTAGGAGCGCGGGTGCGGCCCGAAAACCACGCCGCCCTTGCGGAACTGCGGGGCCGACATAGCGCCGTGGCGCGCGCGGCCCGTGCCCTTCTGGCGGTACATCTTGGCGGTCGTGGCCTTAACCATACCGCGCGTCTTGGTCGACGAGGCGCCGCTGCGCATGTTGGCCTGGATGCGCAACACGGCCTGATGAATGAGAGTGTCGTTGCGCGCGACAGCGAAAATATCGTCGTTCAGATCGAGGGTGGAGACGATGTCTCCAGCAGTCGTCCGTAGTTGTGCCTGAGCCATATCGTCCTCCTTACCCCGCCTGATTCTTATTCTCGTATTGGTGCGGGTATTTCTTAATTGCCTTGCGGACCATGATGACGCCGTTGCGCGGGCCGGGCACGGCGCCCTTGATCAAGAGCACGTTGTTGTCGACGTCGACGCCCACGACCTGAAGGTTCTGCACCGTCACGCGCTGATGGCCCATGTGGCCAGCCATTTTCTGGCCGCGGTACGTACGGCCTGGCGTGGTGCCGGCGCCGATGGAACCGGGGGCGCGGGTACGGTCCGATTGGCCGTGCGTCTTGGGACCGCCTCTAAAGTGCCAGCGCTTGACGCCGCCCTGGAAGCCCTTGCCCTTAGAGACGCCGATCACGTCCACGAAGTCGTCTTCGTTAAAAATCATGTCCACGGTGACGCGCTGGCCCAGTTCGGCGCCTTCGACATCGCCCCGGAACTCGCGCAGCACGCGCGGGCGCAGTTCACTATTGCCCGTGGCCTTGCGCACGTGGCCCAAGCGCGGCTTGTTCAGCGTGCGCTTGAAGCCGAAGGCCAGTTGCACGGCGGGATAGCCGTCGCGCGCGGGATTGCGGATCGCGGTGACCCAGCACGGCCCGGCCTCGACGACCGTTACCGGTAGGGCGCGTCCGTCGCGCGAAAATACTTGGGTCATGCCGACTTTGCGGCCCAATATGCCGTTCATGTTCTCCTTCTCCAGTGGTAGGTCTACGAGCGACAGCGGCGCTCACTGCCTACGTGCGAGTGCGTCATCGCGGATGTCTCAGGAAGAGGATGTTCCACCTCTCTTACGTCCGCGTAGATCGTGCTCTCTCTTTAGAGCTTCATCTCGATGTCGACGCCTGCCGGCAGCGCCAGCTTCGCCAGCGACTCCAGCGTGCGCGGGTTGGGATCGAGCACGTCGATCAGGCGCTTGTGCGTTCTGATCTCGAACTGCTCGCGCGAGTCTTTATCGATGTGCGGGCCGCGGATAACCGTAAAACGCTGGATCTCCGTCGGCAACGGGATCGGCCCCGTCACATCGGCGCCCGTCGTGCGCGCGGTCTGCACGATCTGCACGGCGGACTGATCCAGTATTTTATGGTCATAGGCCCGGAGCCTAATGCGAATACGTTGTTTGGCCACTCTTCCTCCACACTATCTGGACAGCCGTAGGTTGGTCCCCAAGACGCGGGCGGGGCGCCGGTCGTAACGTCCGGCGCCCCGCTTTTCGCCAGGCTGAGCCTACTTCTCGATCTTGGTGACGACGCCGGCGCCGACGGTGCGCCCGCCCTCGCGGATGGCGAAGTGCAAGCCCTCTTCCAAGGCCACCGGCACGATCAACTCCACGCCCATCTGCACGTTGTCCCCC